>ENA-OQRA01000866-OQRA01000866.1-human-gut-metagenome-genome-assembly--contig:-NODE-866-length-17554-cov-7.620321_pt1 | contig 17554 bp, 12 predicted proteins | sample MGYA00243238_ERZ505106 | MGnify/ENA primary metagenome ERZ505106 (study PRJEB26097, sample SAMN02711298) | human gut metagenome | biome: Gut microbiome | host: Homo sapiens | place: Denmark: Copenhagen...
TAGGGTTGACAACCAGTGCTTCTGCCTGTTCGATCAGAACATTCGGAAGTTTATCAAATGGAACCTTGGCAATACGAAGTCTCTTGCCTTTGGCAAATTTCTCAAATTCCAGTACATCAGAAAATACCGGCTGAAGGATTTTGCCCTCTTTATCCTTAAGATAAGGAATGTTCACCTTATCCGGCTCATCACCCTTTTTCTGCATAGCGATCAAAAATTCTGACTTTCTCAGATTCACGATCACTTCCTCCTCCAGTGCCCTTAAGTTCTTGTGTTCTTCCTTAGGTACCGGACGACGAAGTTCCTGTATAAAATAGATACCGGAAAGCTGCAGTGTCGGATTGATCAGCGGACGCTTCTGCGGCTCTACTTTGCTGAGATCCGGCTTTCTTACGATCTTTTCAAGATCGATCTCCATCTGCTCTCCGCCATCGTTCCAGATGATCGTGTTTACACCGATGGAGAATAACAGACCGTACATCTTAGGGAAGTCTTTCTTTTCGTAACGCATTCCCATAAGAAGGATCTTTTCTTCTACTTTCTTTTCCGGAGCTTTCTTCGGAATATCCAGCATCAGAATACCATTCTCATATTTACCGTGGATATCTTTCTCTGTGATATCTTTGCCAACATAGAAGCTTCTGCTCATGTTTCCTGCGTAACGTTCACGGCGGATATATTTACCTTCTTTATCTTTCTCATCTTTATCTAATCCTTTTGCTGCACTGATCGTTAAATATCCGTCTTTCAGTTCAGCTGTAATCTCATCCTTCTTAAATCCTGGAAGGTCGATCGCTACTTCGTAGTTTCCGTCTTTTTCCTTCACATCAGTCTTCATTAAGTTCTTTGCGTGTTTACCATACAGTTCTTTATCAATATCTGGGAAAGAAAAATCCATCCAGTCGTCGTTAAATAAGTTTCCTCCAAAAATACTAGGCATCATCATCATAAGTCATCTCTCCTTTTTCTTTATAATAATGTTTGGGCGTGTCAGGGTAATTCCTGACACTTGCCTTTTATGTGAAGCATATTGAGAAGTTCTCAATATGACTTGTTGTATCTTATGGAGCCTTCGGTTCTTTGGCTTCTCTCTTAAGCCCTTCCCTCTTGCTCTAGTTGTACTATAACACCTATTATTAGCACTGTCAAGTGTTGAGTGCTAATTTTTTTGAAAATTTTTTAAGCCATAATATTTTCGCATTTGACAATCATTTTTCTATGTTATTGGATTTGACTGTACGATGGTTCTTGTATCAGCGGTTACTTGTCTTGCTGTTTTACATAACCTTGGAAGTGTTGGTATCGGTACGATCATTGCTGCTGTTTTGGCTGGTACTGTTGTTGGTATCATCACAAAGGCATTTGGAAAACAACGTGATAAGATTCTTGGAAAGACAGATGAAGATTTAAGATGCAAAGAAAGGCACACAAACATTGATTATTATGTTTGTATGCCTTTCTTTATTGTATCCCCAAAATTAAATTGCTCTCAATTTTCGAGAATAAATTGTTCTATCTCAGAAAACATTTCATTATCCCAAATCAGCCATCTTTTAAATGCAGCAAACGCCGCACTATCTCTAAGCTCTTTTTTCAGAAGATATCCTATATCTTCTTTCTCTTCCTTGTCTTCTGTCTCCTGGTATTCTCTAACATACTCTTTAAAATTTGAAAGATTTTGTCGTAATGTTTTTCTTATGATCTGTGCTTCTATCTTCTTTTGAGGTGTTGTTCCATAGTATGCAGCTTCTAATAAAGCAATTGTATTCTTTACATCTTCTCGTTCTTCCTCAACGGATGTAAATTCTAATTTTTCATCCGTTCCAAAATAACCCCTTTTACGAAATGCTATCATTTTTTCTACTGGTTCTTTTGTACAATCTAGAATTGGTTCATACTTATCTGATTTGATATTATTACAGTGTGCACAGCTCCAAAATAAGTTTTTCCAATCATATTTTAAAGTTTTATCTCCACGGTGTGGAACCAGATGTTCAATCTGATAAGAAGTTACTGCTTTATTTTCGCAAATATAACATTTTCCATGAAATATTTCTTTTAATGCCTGATTTACACTTTCAATATTATAGGAACTTTCATTTTCACTGGCTTTTTGCAAATCTGCAATCGCCTGTTTTGTTTTCTCTGTTTCCTTTCTTTCAATTTTAATCATTGGCTTTTCTTCTCCGTTCAATATCCTCAAATCTTTCCTTGGCAACCCCTGAAAGTTCTGTAGATATATTCTTAAACTTTATTCTTATTTCCGCTCGTTCGGCACGTTCATCTTCTGTCAAATCATTTCTAAGACAAAGTTCTTCATATCGATTCAGGCTGTTTTTTAATTCATCTGAATAAGCATCTGCCTCAAAATATCCCTCTGCAAGATCATCAGACGAAAATCCTGATAAATTATCTAACTCTACCTGTCGTTCAAGATCATATGCCTTTGCATTTGAGATTGAATTCAAAATATATGGGGAGTGTGTTGTCACAATAAATTGAATTCTAGGGAAAAATTTTGTTAAAAATGGAAAGATTTTTTTCTGTAATTCAATATGCAAATGTGTTTCCAATTCATCAATCAGTACAATCCCCTGATAATCATATTCGCTGATTTTATCTTCTAACAGCCAATTTTTATCCATTCTTAAAATCAGATCAGATACTATATAGATCACGGATGAATATCCATCTGATAATTCATTAAAACTGAATGGTTCTCGTCCATTTTGCCGGATTTTAAAATCATATTTCTTGTAATCATATTCTATATGGATTGATTCTTCATCTAACAAAATCTGCAATGCTAAATCAAATCGATCAAACCATTGCTGAATTTTATCTGCTGTCGTTTGATCGCCTTCATTTCTTGCGTATGCCTGCTGAGTTTTTAGATGTACCATGTATTTCAATAAAATATCACCCGCAGATTCATCAATTCCATACGTATTTTCCAATGTAATATTTTCTACTCCATTAGGACGCATAAATTGTGCTTTTCTTTCAGACGGAAAATAAGCTGTTATAAACTTTCCATTATGATACATCATTTCAAGTCCTTCATACTGATTTAAGTTTATTTGAACTCCATCACTATATTTTTTTAAAAATCCTAAACATTGTTTAAGATCCTTATCTGCCGCATATTTTTCGCTATCACTAGATGCAGATAATACTTTCTTTTTAGCTTCATTTATCCACGTAGGATATTGATCAAATACTTGTGATAGTTTTTCATCATTAATCGCTCTCAAAAATTTTTCTATCTCCAACAACAATGATGTTTTTCCTGAACCATTCTTCCCAGTCAAAAGTAAATGCTGGCGTTTATTTGAATCTAATTTTATTTTTATATCAGACAGATGATATAACTTCTCTATGTCTATCTCACTGATAAAATATTCCTTCACTTTAAATCCTCCGATTTTTAAGATTTTTAAATGTTATCTATTATTATATCACTCTCTTATCACATTACACCAGCATTTCATCCTATATTTCTGCTCTTTACATCTGACAGTACTCTATAAATTTCTCCATCTCTTTTGTCATATATTTATTTGCATGATAAAACACTTGTCGATACATTGTAATATCAATATCTTTCACATCTAATTTTGCGATCTTTCCTTCTTCAATATCCTTTTCTACAACAAATAATGGAAGATAAGAAAGCCCTTTTCCTGTCTTTAGCATCTTCTTGATAAACGCGGTATCACTGCATTCAAGTACTGGCGATAATGTCTGTTTATGCAGAGCTAATTCCTGTTCTAATGCCTGTCTGTAGTTTGCATTTCGTTCTGTTAGATAAAACGGTGCATTTAAGATTTCCTCAACCTCTATATTCTTTTTCCCTGATAACTTATAATTTGGTGCAGACACAAAGATCACAGGCTCCGATTTTTCCATGACTTTCACCCAATTTTTATTCCATCTTGGCGTATCCAGAATATAAATGACATCGAGTTCATTGTGTTCCATCTTCTGGATCAGGCGTTCTGGAGAACCAATCGTGATCTGAATTCTAACCTGTGGATGTTCTTCCCGAAACCGCTGTACGATTTCCTGCAATTTGACAGTGCAGAGTGATTCGATCGTTCCGATATGTAATGGATTTTTTAACTCTGCAGTATCATTCATTGCATCTTTTGCCTTGTGCATTTCATCAATGATCTTATTTGCATGTATTAAAAATTCTTTTCCTTTCGGTGTGAGTATCACTTTTTTTCCTGTACGGTCAAATAACCGCACTCCCAATTCTGTCTCTAATTGACGGATCTGTACTGTCACGGCAGATTGCGAATAACCTAGTAATTCTGCGGTTTTTGAGAAATTCTTCACTTGTGCTATCTGCATAAATGTCTGTATCTGACGGAATTCCATTTTTTCTCCTTTGTACTATTATGAATAATTTTCAATGTTATCATTAAATCTATGAATTTGATTCATCTATACGTGGATGATACAATACAAACATAAAGACGTCAAACATTTTTTGTGCACATTAAACAAACTACGATGATATGTGATTATGCTTTTAGAGGAGTAATTAAAAATGGAAAAGAAAAAATTTAAACTTGGTCTGGTACCAAAACTCATTATTGCCATCATTATTGGTATCCTGTTTGGACAGTTCCTTCCAACTGGATTCTGCCGCTTTGTTGTAACACTGTCTGGATTCTTCAGTACCTACTTAAAATTCATCATTCCACTGATGATCCTTGCTTATGTAACTATGGGAATCGCTGATCTGTCACAGGGTGCTGGACAGCTGCTTTTAATTACCGTTGCTCTTGCTTATGGTTCAACTTTACTTGCTGGTACAGCTTCTTACCTTGTATCATCCAATCTGTTCCCACACTTTATGACTTCTGGGGCATTAGATCAGATTGCTGCGACTGCTGATGCGTCACTGAAACCTTATTTTTCACTGACAATCACACCGCTGTTTGATACATTATCTGCTGTTGTTCTTGCTTTCATTTTAGGATTATGCTTATCCACAATGAAAGGTAAAGAGATTGGAAACAGCCTTTACAACGGAATGAGCGATTTCTCAACGATCATCGATAAAGTCCTTCACAAAACGATCATTCCTTTATTGCCATTGTATATCTGTGGTACATTTACTGATATGACGAAATCAGGGAAAACATTTGCAATCCTTGGAATCTTATGGAAAGTATTCCTTGTAGTGATCATCATGCACTTTGTATGTATCACGATCCAGTTTATAATTGCAGGTTCTGTCAGCAAAAAGAATCCACTCTCTCTTATTAAAAATCAGGTTCCTGGTTATACTACAGCTTTAGGAACTCAGTCTTCTGCTGCTACAATTCCTGTCAATCTGGAATGTGCAAAGAATGACGGTGTCAGTGCTCAGATCCGTAACTTTGTAGTGCCTCTTTGTGCCAATATCCACATGGCAGGTTCTATGATCACGATCACAGCATGTGCAACTGCTGTATGTTTGATGAATCAGTTACCGATCAGCCTTGCAACTGTTATTCCATTTATTATGACACTTGGTGTTGCAATGGTCGCTTCTCCTGGAGCTCCAGGTGGATCTATCATGACTGCATTGCCTTTCCTTTACATGGTATTTGGTACAACAGCAGGAGATACAAACGGACCAATCTGTGCTTTAATGGTTGCACTTTATATCACACAGGATTCTTTCGGAACTGCATGTAACATTTCCGGAGATAATGCGATTGGAATCGTCGTAGATTCTATTTACAAGAAATTTATTTTAAAAGAAGATACAGTGGAGGCTTAATTTATGTCTTTTATCAGTGCATTTGATGTTATGGGGCCAAATATGATTGGTCCCTCAAGCTCCCACACAGCCGGAGCTGCAAGGATCGCATTTCTCGCAAGAAAAATGTTAAATGGTACACTGAAAAAAGTTCAGTTTACACTCTATGGATCTTTTGCAAAAACTTATCATGGACACGGAACGGATCGTGCCTTATTAGGTGGAATCATGGGATTTGGAACCGATGATATGAGAATCCGTGATTCTTTCGAGATTGCAAAAGACATTGGACTTGATTTCTCTTTTGTACCAAATGAAATAGAAACTGATGTCCATCCAAATACAGTGGATATCTTAATGACAAATGAAAACGGAGATCACATCTTGATCCGTGGGGAATCTTTAGGCGGCGGGAAAGCCAGAATTTGCCGTATCAATGATGTAGAAGTTGATTTTACTGGGGAATACAGTACCTTGATCGTGATCCAGAAAGATAAACCTGGCGTTGTTACTTATATCACAAAATGTCTGAGTGATCAGGATGTTAATATCGCTTTTATGCGTCTTTTCAGAGAATCTAAAGGAAATACAGCTTATTCTATCGTTGAATCCGATGGGCTTCTTCCTGAAAACATCGCAGAGGAGATTAGGAAAAGCCCAAATGTCTCAGATGTTATGATCATTCAGCTGTAGAAAGGAGACTGAAATATTATGGATTTTAAAAGCGCAAATGAATTGCTTGATTTATGTAAAAAACATGATCTTCCAATCTCCGAAGTGATGAGACAGCGTGAGATCGTAGAAGGGGAAAAAGAAGCTGATACGGTTCATGATGCAATGGCAAGAGTTCTTGAGATCATGAAAAATGCTGCTTTTACTCCGATCAAAGAACCGGTTCGTTCCATGGGTGGACTGATCGGTGGCGAGGCAAAGAAGATTGCTTCCCGGTATCATTCTGGAATTGGAATCTGTGGTGATCTGTTAGAAAAAAGTATGATCTATGCGATGGCGACTCTTGAGACGAATGCATCCATGGGGTTAATCGTAGCATCTCCAACCGCAGGGTCTGCCGGAATCGTTCCTGGACTTTTACTTGGGCTTCAGGAAGTTCATAAATTAGATGATGAACAGATCATTCAGGCACTGTTTAATGCCAGTGCGATCGGATATCTTGCTATGAGAAATGCAACGGTTGCAGGTGCTGTCGGCGGATGTCAGGCGGAAGTCGGTGTTGCTTCTGCGATGGCTGCTTCTGCCACTGTCGAACTGCTTGGCGGTAACCCAGAACAATGTCTTGGAGCTGCCTCTACCGTTTTAATGAATATGTTAGGTCTTGTTTGTGACCCCGTTGGCGGGTTGGTGGAATATCCATGCCAGAACCGTAATGCCGCAGGTGTTGCAAATGCGATCATCGCAGCTGAGATTTCTTTATCTGGAATCCATCAGCTCATCCCGTTTGACGAAATGTTAAACGCAATGTATATCGTTGGTAAACGACTGCCAGCTGAACTAAGAGAAACCGCCCAGGGAGGCTGCGCTGCAACTCCTTCTGCATGTGCTGCATGCGGAGGTTGTGCGTAAAAATTCCTTCAGAACACATTTTTAAATAGTAGGTAATAAATCAATCTCTTTTTTGCCTCTTTTGGGTGTTTTCATATATTGGTATCTAAAAGAGTGTCTGCATCACTTAATGATGCAGACACTCTTTATTTACTATATCTTAAGCATCCGATATCCAATACCTATATGTGTCTGTATATACTGCATGCCATCTTTATCTGGCTGTAATTTCTTCCGTAATGTTGCCATAAACACTCTAAGTGATGCAACATCATTTTCCAGTGAACTGCCCCAGATCTGTTGCGTAATATAAGTGTGAGTCAATACTTTTCCAACATTATGAGACAGCAAACATAATAATTTATATTCGATTGGTGTTAAATGCAGTTCTTTATCTTTTAAATATGTAGATCCTGCTGTATAGTCGATCTTTAACTCTCCATTTACAAAGACTGCTTGTTCTTGTTCCTCGCCTGACTGGATCAATGCTAATCGGCGCTGTGTAACCCTGATCCTTGCAAGCAATTCATCAACTGAAAATGGTTTTGTAATATAATCATCTGCTCCTGCATCCAGTGCTTCTATTTTATCTACATCTTCACTTCTTGCACTGATAACAATAATTGGTACGTTAGACCATGTTCTTACTTTTTTGATCACATCCACACCTTCCATATCAGGCAATCCAAGATCTAATAAAATGATCTCTGGTTTATGAGAAGATGCCTCTAAAATAGCTGAACTTCCATTCTCTGCTGTAATATATTTATAATCATGTGTTTTTAATGTTGTCACGATCAGATTACGGATCGGCCGATCATCCTCCACGACTAAAATTAATGCTTTATTCATTTAATGTAACCTCACTTAATGGCAGTGTAAAAGAAAAAATACAACCATGTGGTGTATTGTCCTCCAACACCAGTTTCCCGTTATGCACCTCTATGATCGAACGGCAAAGTGCCAAACCTAAACCAAGACTTCGATGGCTGTCTGCGATCGTATTTTTCCCTGTATAAAACATTTCAAATATATGCGGCTTCATTTCATCACAAATTCCAGGGCCGTTATCTTCTACTTGAATCTTTGCTTTTCCATTTTCATTCATGGCACAAATGCGGATTGTAGATCCTTTCGGTGTATATTTAATTGCATTATCGACCAGATTGATCAACACTTGCAGGATCAGCCGCACATCCATATGTGCAAGTATCAATTCATCGCATTCTGTAACGATCTGATACTCTTCATGTTTCCTGCTGATATGCCGTAATGATTCCGCGATCACCTCATCTAATAATTGATCTGTAAATTTCAGTTTTAATCTTCCATCATTTAATCTTGTGATCGATAATAAATTTTCAACAATATTGATCAGCCATTCTGAATCATCATAAATATCTGTATAAATCTGATGTTTTGTTATATCATCAAGACGTTCTCCACTATTTAACAGCATGTCTGCATTCCCAGAAATGGAACAAAGTGGTGTCCTTAGATCATGTGAGATCGCACGAAGCAGATCTGCTCTTAACTGTTCATTTTTGGCAAGAACGGAGATTTTTTCTTTCTCCATGATATTCTTTTTATTTTCCATGGCAAGTGCACATTCATTGATCACAGAAAGTAAGATACTATATTCGAAGGAATCTAATGTATATTCGTCAACTGGTATTGCGATCACACCATACACATTATCCTCAATACAAATGGCAAGGTATAGACACTGTGCATCTTTAAAACGTTCGGTCGTTGCTCCAGCACGCTGCTTGTTTTCATACACCCATTTTGCGATCTCCTGCTCCCTGCTTGTCAATAAATCTTCTGTCTGTTCTTTCTTTTTATTCGAAAATATATATGGTGCTGACAATTCATCGTCTTCCACAACATATGCTACAATACTGCGGTCTAATAATTTGATAAGCTGTGTACATGTAATACTTAAAATATCCGTATCGTTTTTTGCTTTTTGAAGTAACCGGTCTGTGTCAAATAAAATCTGTGTACGAAATGCAGATTGTGCTGAAAGCCTTGCATGTGTTTTTAATTTTGCTGCAAGTGTTCCAGTAATGACAGAAGATATTAACATGATCACAAAAGTTACCGGATATCCAACTGCATACGTCTGAAATGACATTCTTGGTTCCGTAAGGAAAAAGCAGAACAAAAATACACTTAAGACAGAACCTCCAATGCTGTATAAATATCCATCTGTAAGGATTGACGTTAATAAAACACCCAAAATATAAATTGTAACGATGTTTGTATCTGTAAATTGAAGTTTCTGGATGAATAGACCGATCAACGTACAAACTGCAAATATAAATAATGTCAATAAACTGTCTTTCATCGTAGGCTTTCCTACATAAACCGCTCCATGCGGTTTTCGATAATTATCTAAGTTCATCGCATCTGGAATAATGTGAATATCAATATCAGGAACAGCCTCGATCAACTTCTCTGTTAATGTCTGTTTGCTGAAAAAGTGATTTCTCTTTGCACTGCTTTGTCCGATCACGATTTTTGTGACATTTGATAAATGTGCATATTCCGCGATCTGTACCGGAACATTTTCCCCATGTGTCATTACGATTTCCGCACCAGATTCCTTTGCAAATTGTACATGAGCTTCCAGTCTTCTTTTGTCCGATTCTCTTTCTCTTTTTCCTGTCTGTACATACAATGCCGTAAAACGTGCCCGCATATCTCTTGCCATTTTTGCTGCTGTACGTATGATCTTTTCATTCGATGGTGAAGAAGAAAGACAAACAAGAATGTGTTCGTTTTCTTTGTTCAGCTCTACAAATTCTCCTGTGCTCATCTTGGCCCCCTTTCCTTATCGGATGCATTATATCATGATCGTCAATAATAATCCATAAACACATCAATCATCGTCATCATCTTGCTCCCTGTCAATTACTTTCCGATTTTCTCCAAGAAAATAATTTACTTTTTTCAAAAAGAATAACACAAATGCAAACATCAGTATTACCGCCAATGCTAAAATGAAATCTGACATAAGCTCTCACCTCTTTTTCATGACATCAGATACAAAAACACTTTTTGATCGCTTTATATTCTCCTAATACCAATAATGTAACATCTTCCTTAAAACAGGTATCCGCAGATATCGCCATACTTACTTTTCCATCATCTTTTACTGCCATAATGTTAATATCATATTTTTTTCTAATATCAAGTTTTCCCACTGTCTTTCCGATCCATTCCTTCGGAACCTCTACCTCAAAGATCGCATGTGAGGCATCGACTTCCATATAATCAAGAATATGATCATCGGTATAACGGATCGTTGCCCATTTTGCCACCATTTTTTCTGGATAAACTACCTTATCGGCTCCATTTCGTAAGAGGAATTTTTCCTGTACATCTCGTTCAGCTCTGGAAATAACCATTTTGCCTCCAAGTTCTTTTAACAGACAGGTGGTTTCCAACGAATTTTGAAAATTCCCACCGATCGTAACAAAACAGATATCATAATTTGCAATCCCCAGAGATTTTAAAAATTCCTCATTCGTACTGTCCCCGATCTGTGCATTCGTAACATATGGAAGTGCATCATTCACTCTTTCCTCATCCAGATCAACTGCCATGATCTCATGTCCAAGCTGACTTGACTGTATCGCTATATGTTTTCCAAAACGCCCAAGTCCGATCAATAAAATATTCTTCATCATCAATTCCCTCTTTCTTTTATCCTACTATGATCTTATCAAGTGGTAGTCTTGCTTTTCGTTTATTTTTATCTGAAAATACTGCATAGATCAGCGTCAAACCGCCAACACGTCCCAGATACATCAGTATGATCAAAATGATCTGTGACAGAATATGAAGTTTTGGTGTGATTCCTAATGTCAAACCTACGGTTCCAACTGCAGATGCTGCTTCAAACAGACAGCTTGAAAGCGGCAGTCCCTCATACACACTGATCGTCATTCCGCCTGCAAAAAATAAGATAAAATACATCATTGCGATCGTTGCTGCATTTTTTATCACACTAGCATCGATTCTTCTTCCAAATGCTGTCACATCATCACAACTTTGAAAGGTCGCCAGTACATTTAAAAGTAACAGAGCAAATGTTGTTGTTTTCATACCTCCTGCTGTAGAACTTGGTGAACCTCCGATCAACATCAATAAAATCATCATTGCCTTTGATGCTCCTGTCAGCATCGAAAGATCTGTCGTATTAAATCCTGCAGTTCTCGGTGTCACAGCTTGAAACAATGATGCAAGCAACCGGTGAATCCCTGATAGATTTCCATAATCCTGAAAGAAAAAGAAAACAGCTGGTAACAAGATCAGACATAATGTTGTAGTTAGAATAACCTTACTCTGCATATGGTAATGCTTAAAATGAAATTTATGGAGATAAATGTCTTCCCATGTAAAAAATCCAATTCCACCAATGATGATCAGTAACATGAGCACAATGTTGATCACTGGATTTACCGCATATGATGTCAATGATACAAATGGATGCCATTTTGTTCCAAGAAGATCAAATCCTGCATTACAAAAGGCTGATACAGAATGAAAGATCGACATCCAGATTCCCCGTAATCCAAAATCATGACAGAAAACAGGCATCATGAATAACGCACCGATCAATTCGATCAATAAAGTTCCTTTTAAAATAAAACTCATCAATCGAACGATCCCTCCTACTTTTGGTGCAGAGATCGCATTTTGCATCGTGCTTCGCTGCATAATCGATATTTTTCTTCCTGATAATATAAATACGGCTGTTGCTGTTGTTATAACTCCCAGACCTCCGATCTGTATCAGGAACATGATCACTGTCTGTCCAAAAACGGACCAGTAACTTCCAGTATCCAGAACTGCAAGCCCTGTCACACATACTGCAGAAGTTGACGTAAATAATGCTTTGTGAAATGGTGTTATGATTGCTTGAGCTGATGAAATTGGCAGCATCAGGATCAATGCTCCAAAAAGGATCACTCCTGCGAACCCTAATATGATCACCTGAAATGATGTTAAATGTCTTTTTTTATGAATCTTCCATGGCATATATGATCTTACCTCTTTTTCAAATTATTTTATGACTTTTTGATCTTATCATCATTATATCTTTTATGATAAAAAGATAGTGTAAGGATATGTTCTCTTGTATTAAGATTGTATAAAGAAAAAAGGAGCATAATATGATTTCAAGAAAGAATCCTGCTTTACAGGATTCTCCGCCTGCGGCGGGTCGCTTCTGCCTCTGGGATTTCGTAAAAATATCTGTAAAATATAAAATCCATGAGAACACGATTTTTTAGTTTTTTGTTCTCATGGATTTTATTGTTTCTTATTTTTTCAAGTATTCTTCAATCATACATTCATGCTTCTTTTCTTTTTTACTATAACTAATTCCCACAAGCAAAATATTACCTGCATATTTTTGAATAGAATCTGGATATTTTTTATCCTTAATCTGTTGCAATGCACTAACAGCACTCTTATTCCACTTCAATTCCACAACAAGTGCCGGATAATCATTTCGATATTCTGTTTTTGGAATAAACACAAAATCTGCGAACCCACGTCCTGTAGGAAATTCCCTGACCGGTTTAAAATAATACTGCATTGCACTCAAATAAGCTAATGCCAATACACTGCTGAGTGAATTTTCATTGTTATATTGAATTGCTGAAACATATTCCTCATGGATCTTCTCAATCTGAGCTGCAACTATTTCTCCATCCATATCCAAAGTTGCATCCAGTAAATCCTCTGATTCTTGCTGAAATTTCAGCATTTCATTCCATTCTTTTCTTTTTGTTGCACGAATCAGTTCTTGTCTTATCTCTTCATTCGGTACAAATGCCATCCTATTAACACTTGAATATGCTAAGTATCCCATATGAATCAAATATGTTAAAACGTCATCTTTATTTACAATATTCTCAACGTCATTTTGGAATGACCCAACATCTACTTCAACAGATGCTCCCGACACCATTTCAATAATTGCGGTCTTCAATCCATCAAAATCCATATTGATCAATGGAACAATCGAATCATAAGAAGCTGTTCCTGACCAATAACTTTGGAAGTTTCCATCCGCCATCAAGTTTACAACTGCATTGGGATTATAGACATGATATTTTCCTAACTGATATCCATCATACCAACGTTTGACTTCTGTAAAATCCTTCTTATATGTCTCACAAAGTGCTTTTACTTCATCTTCTGTAAAACCGATGTAAGAAGCTAAACATCCTGCATTCAACATGGAATATTCTCGAAAATTGTTAAGTGCTGATTGTGTTTTTTCTTTCTTGATCGGCAAGATGCCTGTAAGATAAGCAAGTTGAATATATTTCGTTGGTTCTGTTCCCTTAAACATACCTCTTAGGAATCGGATATACTCATCCTGCACCTTTTTGTTCGCTGATTCATCTCTGATCAGCACATCCCATTCATCAATGATAATGATAAATTTCCGTCCTGTCTTATCCTTAACCAGAGAAAGTGCATCTGGCAAAGATACCACTTCTTGACGTAAAATCTCTGGATAAACTTCACGCAATTCATCCAGCACAACTCTTGTAATATATGGCACAACATTATCCGCATCTTCGCAATTTATCAAAAACCATTGTACATCAATATGAATCACGTCATATTTATTCAAATGTTTCTTAAAATCTTCTGATTGTCCTATCTCAAGATCAGAAAACATCTTTTCTGATTCTGCTCCCTTACTGTAATATGCTGCAAGCATATTCGCTGCATATGATTTTCCAAAACGTCTTGGGCGGCTATTACAAATATACGCATCTGTAGAATCCAGAACTTCATTCATACATACGATCAATCCTGTTTTATCTACATAAATTCTGGAATTAAGTGCTGCTTGAAACGCACTATTATCTGGATTAACAAATCTGCCCATATTTTATACCTCTCCAATTCCTTTTACCTGTTTTTAATATTTCTCTATTTTACACACGTGTTCTTTTGTTTTCTTATCATAATTAATACCAATCAACAACAGATTATCCTGATATTCTTCCAAACTTTCAAAATACTTCTTATCTTTGATCTGCTTGATCGCACCTTCTGCGCTCTTATCCCATTTTAATTCAACTACCAATGCCGGTTTCTCTGCAAATTGTTTTTTCGGAATAAAGACCAAATCTGCAAATCCTTTTCCACCTGCCAGTTCTCTGTGAATGGTATAAAAATTCCTTGCTGCATATAATGCGAGTGAAATCGTATAACTCAATGCATTTTCATCATTATACTGGATATGTGATGTCTCAAAATGTGCCTGTTCAATGGCTTTCGATACCTGTTCTTCTCTGCCTTGCCAGATTGCATTTAATGTATCTGCAGAATCTTTTAGTGCTTTTGAAACAGATCCCCAGTCTGATACTGAAACTGTATTTACATATTCTGCCCGAATCTCACTATTTGGTATCTTGACTGTTTTCGTCTTATCATCATATGCAAGATATCCAAGATGGATCAATAATGTCAGCACATCATCTTCTGTACGAAACGTTGCCATATCATTCGTAAAACTTTCGGTATTCACCGCCACGCTTTCTCCAGCGATCATACTTAAAACATCATCTTTTAGATGCTCAAAATTCATATCAATATACATCTGTAATGCTTCAAAAGTCTCTGTCTGATTCCAGTAATTTGATATCTTTCGAAATCTCATACTATTTACAACCGATCTTGGACTATACACAGACAGTACTCCGTCAAATGAATATCCATCATACCAGTTCTTAACTTCTTCCATATCCATTCCGTATTGTTCACAGAGCTTTTTGACTTCTTGTTCTGTAAACCCGACATAACATGCTAAAGGTCCCGGGGCGATCATGGAAAATTCATCAAACATATTCAGTGCCGAATGTGTTCCATATTTCTTAATCGGTAAAATTCCTGTCATGTAAGATAGATAAATACATGCCTTATCTTTTAATAAGTCCCGTAGAAAATCTAAATATTTTTCCTGTGCTTCTTTATCTTGTTTATATTCCCTAAAAATGCAATCCCATTCATCAATGATCACAACAAATGGGTACTGCATTTGTGCATAAATATCCTGCATACACTCAATCAAATCTGTATCGTCAAAATAATCAACTTCTGGATATTCCATTTTCAAATCTCTGATCACAAGCTTCTTCACACGATCGATCAATTCTTCTACATTATGACTTCGACTTAGAAATTCCTGCATATTTAAGAATATGGTATTATATTGATTCAGATATTTTTCAAAATCTTTATCTTTTGCAATTTCAAACTTTCCAAATAATTCTTTTGAATTACAACCGCGGCTGTAATAAGCTGTCAGCATATTCGCAGCCATTGACTTCCCAAATCTTCTTGGACGGCTGACACAGACATAGTTTTGTGCTGTATCTAGTACGGAATTCGTATATTTTATCATCCCTGTCTTATCTACATAAATTTCAGACTGAATCATTCTTCTGAACTTTTCATTCCCTGGATTTAGATAATTTCCCATACGATCACCTCCTTGAATCAATTTTCTATAATATGAAAAAACTTCGTGCTCTTATCTATATTGATTATGATAGCACGAAATTTTAGCCGCCTCAACTTATATTAATTACATGAAATGAAAAAACACCTGCTCATAACATACATAAAATATACGTTACGATCAAGTGTCTTTTCATACAGTGATTATATATAGAATTTCTTCTATCCTAGTTGTTTACTGCAACATGTTTTGCCTGATCTGAATTGTAAACTTCTTCATCAACCAGACCTTCAGTTGCTGCTGTGATAACGGCTGCTGTTGCTGCTCCTGTTACATTTGTCATTGTTCTTGCCATGTCAACGATCGTTGAGATTGGTGCAAATACGACAACTAATTCGATTGGTAAGCCAAGTGCTGCAAATACAGCTGTTGATGTGATCGTCGCTGTTCCTGGAACCCCGACTGTTCCAACAGATACTACTAATGTGATCAGGATCAGAAATGCATACTGTGCAATTCCGTAATGATATCCTAACATATGAACACTAAATACCGCTGTTAATGCTGGCCAGATTCCTGCACATGCTGGCATTCCAACATTGGCTCCAAGACCTGCCGTAAATGATGCTACATCTCCATCAACTCCAAGTGCTTCTTTTAACTGTCTTAATGTAACCGGGATCGTACCAACACTGCTTTGTGTCGTAAATGCTACATACTGAGCTGGTGCGATTCCTTTAAAGAATTTAACAGGACTTAATTTTGCTACAAATTTAATTAATAATCCTTCTACTCCAAATGCCTGAACTGCACATAAGATATAAGATAATACTAATGTACTTAATAATGGCAGCAATTCCGTGACACTGCTTCTTCCAACGGCTCTTGCCAAGAAAGATAATACTGCATATGGTGTAAATCCAATGATCCAGTCAATTGCCTGTCCGATCACCTGATTCCCTGCATCAATAAATGATTTAAATGGTTTTACGGATTCATTTTCTTTGGAAATTGCATTGTAAGATAATGCAATAATGATCGCAAATACGACGATCGGAATGATCTGTCCTTCACTCCAGTTTGTTGCGAAGTTGCTTGGGAATAAGTTTACGATCGTATCAACAACAGATGGAACTTCCACTTTCTGATATCCATCAGCTACTTTGTAAGCAAATCCATCACCGACTTTTAAGATGACTGCTGCGATCACTGTAATCGTACTTGCGATCGCTGTATTTAAGATCAGATAAAAGATTGACTTTCCACCGATTTTCTTTAAATGAATGGATTCGCTTAGATTTGTGATACTTGCGATGATACTAAATAACAGCATTGGTACAACAAGTGCTGTCAATACATTGGTATAGATACGTCCGAAAATCTCAACATATGTAAAATGATTTCCAAATCCCAGACCAACTGCGATTCCAAAAACTGTTCCTAATAATGTTAAAAGTCCGAAGTCTACGCCTTTCTTATAATCTAAATAATAGATAACCGCAAACAAAACAATTGTAACTGCTAGTGCGGCAAAATCTGCTGTGTTAATGCTCATTTTGTTACACATCCTCTCTTATAGTTTTTCTTTTTTCATAGTTTTCCAGTAGGAATTATTCGTATAATATCATTTCCTAGTAATACTGTCAAGAATATTTGATGCTTCTTTTTTTATACAATTTTGATTTGTTGGAATGTTTATGAAGCATAATAACATTACCTTCTGTCTGAAAATTCAC
>ENA-OQRA01000873-OQRA01000873.1-human-gut-metagenome-genome-assembly--contig:-NODE-873-length-17497-cov-8.056072_pt1 | contig 17497 bp, 9 predicted proteins | sample MGYA00243238_ERZ505106 | MGnify/ENA primary metagenome ERZ505106 (study PRJEB26097, sample SAMN02711298) | human gut metagenome | biome: Gut microbiome | host: Homo sapiens | place: Denmark: Copenhagen...
CGAAGATGATCTACGTGCTGCGCACTGGTAACTCTGACGCTTCTGCGTACAACAACGACAAGACCACCTTTACCGACATCAACGGCCACTGGGCTCGCGGCTACGTCAAGTACTGCCAGTCCCTGGGTATCATCGCTGGTCAGTCTGCAACCACGTTTGCACCGGATCAGACCGTAACTGCTCAGGAAGCTGCTAAGATGCTGCTCGTAACCCTCGGCTACGACGCTCAGAAGGCAGGTCTGGTAGGCATCAACTGGGCTTCCAAGACCAACGCTCTGGCTGACGAGAACGGCCTGCTGGAGGACGTAAACACTTCCTTCACCGCAGCTTGCCCGCGTCAGTACGCTGCGCAGATTATCTACAACGCAATCGATGCTGCAACTGTTGTATGGCGTGACGATGCTTACACCAAGTACAACTACAACGGCGACGAGAACAAGACCATCGGCGAGAAGTACATGGGTCTGTCCAAGACTGTTGGTATCCTGTCTGACGTAACCAAGGACACCGACAAGGACACCTACACTCTGTCTGTTGACAAGAACGCAGACGAGTCCACCGGCAAGGGTCTGTCCACCTTCACCAAGGTTGCTAAGGACTACTCCGCTCTGAAGTACCAGAAGGTTAAGGTTCTGTACAAGGACAAGGACAAGGTATTCGGCGTTTACTCCATGACCGACGACAACACTGTTGCTACCGCTGTTATGGACGACGTTAAGATGGACGGCGGCAAGCTGAAGATCGACGGCACCAAGTACACTCTGGCTGATGCTGCCAAGACCGCAGTCTACGTTGATGGCGTATATCAGGTTAACAAGGACATCAATACCTATGTTACCGCTAACGCTGAGGGCAAGAACGTTGGTCGCGCTTCCTCTGTTCAGGCTATCTCTAACGACGACACCAACAAGATCAATGTTCTGAAGGTTACCACTTATGATGTTAAGAAGGTTACCTACGTTGGCACCGACTACATCAATGCAGGCGGCGCTAAGAAGAATGATGCTTGGAACTATCCGTCCGACATCAAGAAGGACGACTACGCTGTTCTGTCTACTGCTAAGAATTACGCAGACGACAAGGGCCTGATCACCAAGGCTGAGACCGTTGAGGGCAAGGTTGTCGGCACCAAGGGCGACGACAAAGTTAAGATCGGCGACACTTGGTACACCGCTGACTACAAGTCTGGCTCCACCGTTATCGACAACTGGCCGAAGTCTGGCGCAACCGTAAAGCTCGTTCTCGTTAACGGCTTTGTAAAGCTGGTTGACACTGTTACCGCAGGCACCGCTGACATGGCAATGGTTATCGAGACCGGTTCTGCATCTGGTCTGGGCTCCTCCAAGGTTGCTGACCTGATGTTCGCAGACGGCACTCGCAAGACTGTTGAACTGAACGACGACTCCGAGTACGGTTACAACGGCACCAAGGTAACTCTGGGTGCTCCGAAGATGGCTACCTACGAGGTATCTAAGGGCAAGTACACCCTGAAGAAGGTTGGCAGCGCTGATGCTGCCCGCAACGGCTATGACGTATACGCTACCAACGATGATGCTGTTACCAAGCTGACTGTTGATGGCAACATCAAGGGCAAGGTTACCGTTGAGAACGGCAAGGCTTCCGAGAAGAAGACCAATCAGAAGCTGTACTTCAAGAGCAACGCTGTTGTATTTGTTAAGTACAAGACCGATGACTACAAGGTAGTTACCGGTAAGGACGTTGCAAACTGGAGCAAGACCGACATCGCTCGCATCGAGGCTCTGGGCGAGAACACCTCTGGCAACTACTATGTCCAGGTTGGCGTTATCACCATGAACACCAAGATTCCGGGTGCTTCTAACAGCAACTATGCTTACGCTCTGGACGACTCCTACAAGGAGACCGTTGACGGCACCAAGTACACCTTCGTAAAGGCTTGGAACGGCACCGAGGAAGTTCTCTTCAAGTCTGAGGATGACGTAACCATCAGCAAGCGCGAAGCATTCGAGTACGCTAACAACTCCGATGGCACTGTTGATCTGACTGTTCTGAAGGGCAAGAACAACTCTGGCACTTCTGTTGGCGAGTACTACGCAAAGACCCAGATCACTTCTTACGACGAGGGCACTGGCGCTATCACCTTCAAGAATGCTGCTGCTGACCTGAGCACCAAGAACAAGATCAAGGCTGGCGAGACCACTATCCTGTACGTCAACTCCGACGACAAGGTAGGCGTAGGTGAGTTTGACATCGACGTTGCAGAGGATGTAAATGCTGACGGCGTTGTAGAGGATAACGTAATTGTTTACTCTGAGTCCGGCGAGGATTACATCAACCTGATCGTTGTTGACGTCAACAACTACATGCACTAATCAATTCAATCAACTTGGTTTGATTTGACTGCATAACGCAAGACCCCCGAGGGAAACCTCGGGGGTTTTCTTATGCCCGTTACCGACCCAAAGCAAAACCCCCGGCTTACTTGCCGAGGGTTTCGTTATTGCTGAACTTGAATACCGTCATAAACAGGATTTTGATGTCAAACAGCAGCGTCCAGTTCTCGATATAGTAAATATCGTGCTCGATGCGTCCCTGTATGGACGTGTCGCCGCGGAAGCCGTTGACCTGCGCCCAGCCGGTGATGCCCGGGCGGACCTGATGCTTGACCATGTACAGGGGGATGCTCTCCTTGAACCGGTTGACGAAAAAGGGGAGCTCGGGGCGCGGCCCGACGAGACTCATGTCGCCCTTGAGGACGTTGAAGAACTGCGGCAGCTCGTCGATGGAGAATTTGCGGATGAACGAGCCGAATTTCGTCTTGCGCGGGTCGGAGTTGGTGCTCCAGCCGGTCGTCTGCCGGTCGTTTACGCGCATGGAGCGGAATTTGTACATGTAAAACGGCTTTTTGTTCAATCCGACGCGCTCCTGCTTGAACAGGATGGGGCCGGGAGAGGAGAGCTTGACGCCGACCGCCGCGAACAGCATGAGCGGCGAGGTGCAGATGATCAGTATCAGCGACCCGATGATGTCCATGGCGCGCTTGAGGAAGGCGTTGCCGATGTTGTCGAGCGGAATGTGGCGCAGATTGACGAGCGAAACGCCGCCGATCTCGTCGATCGCCGGGCGCGAGGGCATGAATTTGTTGTAGAACGGGATGAGGGATACCTTAACGCCGTTTTTCTCGCTGCTCGCGATGATGCCCTGTAAGTAGGTGTATTCGTTCGCCTCGAGCGCGATGACGACTTCGTCGGGGTTCTGCCGGTCGAGAACGTTTGCGATCGCGTCGTAGGTGCCGAGGTAGGATATGCCCGGCAGGCAGTCGCGCGGCGCGAGATAGTGGTCGATGCAGAAGCCGAGCGTGCGGTCGGCCTGTACCGCGCGGCAGTACGCCTGCGCCTGCTCGCCGCAGCCGACGAGAAGAACGTGCTTGAGGTTGTAGCCGTGCTCGCGGAACCGGCGCAGCACGCGCCGCAGCATCCATCGCTTGACCGCGACGGAAACGGTCGCGAGGAGGAAAAAGATGAACAGCGTCCACCGGGACAGGTGGAACTGCTTGCAGACGAACAGAAACGCCAGCAGCACGCCGAACAGGATGACGTTGCTGCGCAGCAGCAGACTGAACTCGCGCAGGAAATTCTTCGAGCGGAACGAGTCGTAAAGCCCCATCAGTCCGTACATCAGCCAGAACAGCGGCGCCATGCACAATATAGTCGTCATGTAGTACGACAGCCCGACGTGCCCGGGGATTCCGTGGAACAGGTCGAAGCGGATAAAATAGGCAAACGCCATGCAGGGGAAAAGTATAAGCGCGTCCGTCAGACCGTTGATCTGGTTGAGCGCGCGCTGATTTTCCTTAATCAAACTTGCAGCCTCCTGAAATACTTAAATTTATAATTTATTCTACCATAAATGGCAGGAAAATTCCATCATCTCCTTGACAAGAACTATGCTCTGGGGTAAAATTTTTAGAGTAATATGGAAAAGTTTCGCAGACCGCGGCTGGCGGACAGACTGCGGAAAACGACGTTGTTTTTTGGCCGCAGGTGCAGTTGCCTGCGCTTTTTTATTGATGGTGGTGAGATAGAGTTTGAAAAACAGCAGAAAGGTGCTGTATGTTGCCTCGACATTCGGACATCTGGCATCTTTTCACAAGCCATATCTGGCGTGGCTGGCGCAGCAGGGCGCAGCGCTGCACGCGGCGGCAGGCGGCAGTACGGCCGAGCTGCCGGGCGTTTCGCGGTATATCCCGGTCTCGTTCGAGAAAAGCATGTTCTCGCCGCGCAATTTCGCCGCAGTGATACAGCTGCGCCGCGTTCTGCGCGAGGAGAAGTACGACATGATCAGCGTGCATACCTCGCTCGCGGCGTTCTTCACCCGGCTTGCGGTGATGACCTGCGGAAAGCAGAGGCCAATCGTGATGAATACCGCGCACGGCTACCTGTTCGACCGCGATACGCCGCCGCTGAAGCGCGAAATTCTGCTTGCGGCGGAGCGCATGACCGCGCCAGTGACCGACTGGCTGCTGACCATGAACCGTCAGGATGAGCGTATCGCGCGGCAGTATCGCCTGGGACGGCATATCGTGCCGACGGACGGCATGGGCATCGATCTTGCGCGGTTCAGCCGCCCGTCCGCGCCCGAGCGCACCTGGCTGCGCCGTCAGCTTTCGCTGAGGGACGATCAGCTCGTGCTCGTCTACGCGGCGGAGTTTTCCGGCCGCAAGCATCAGTCCATGCTCATCGAGGCGATGGCGGAGCTGCCCGAGCGCGTTGTGCTGCTGCTGCCCGGACGGGGCGCGGCGCTTGACAAATGCAAGACGCTGGCAGACCGGCTTGGAGTGCGCGAGCGCGTGCGGTTTCCCGGCTTCGTGTCGAATATCGAGGACTACTACCGCGCGTCCGATGTCTGTGTCTCGTCAAGCCGAAGCGAGGGCCTGCCGTTCAATGTCATGGAGGCGATGGCGTGCGGCCTTCCGGCGGTGCTGACGAACGTCAAGGGGCATGAGGATCTGGTTCGCCCCGGCGAGAACGGCGAGCTGTATCCCTATGACGACCGGCAGGCGTTCTGCCGCGCGGTTCGGGTCGCAAGTGAGCCGGCGGTACGCCGCATGATGAGCGAAAAAGCGGAAAAAAGCGTGCAGAAATACGGTCTGGATACCGTTTTTCCCGCGCTGACCACATTATATTATGATGCGCTGACCGGAAAAACGGGACGCGCGGCATCTGAGGAGGAAAACTGATGAAACAAAAACCGGTTCAGTCCAAAAACGGACAGGCAAAGGGAGGCGTTCAGGCAAAGCCCGCCGCGCCGAGCAGCGCCCGTTGGGGACTGTACACCATGGCGGCGATCGCGCTGTGGATCATCACCTGCTTCGACAATAACGGCAGCTATTTCACGCAGAAGGTGGTCGGCGTGCTCTGCACGGTCGGTACGCTGTTCATGATGCTGTTTGCAGGCAAGGACAAGGTAAAGCGTCTGCTGACGCCGCCGGCGTTTGCGCTGTTTGCGTACATGCTGCTGTCGGGCGTATCCACGCTGTATGCGCGATCGCGCAAGTTCGCGATCGCAGAATTTGCGGTCTTTCTTGCGGCTTTTGCGGTCTATCTGTGCATCGTTCTGTTTTCGAATGACGGCAGGACCGCCTTCCGCCGAGCGGCGGCCACGATCGCTGCCGCGGCGGCTCCGGTCGGTCTGCTGTCCATCGACGCAGCCTCCTGCAATCTGCTGATGCGCCCGGTGCGCGTCATCATGGAGGCAATCGGCGCAGGCTACGGCAACACCGGAGGCTACTTTTACTCCCGTCTGAACACCATTTTCGGCAACCCGAATACCTACGCCGGCTTGATGTCGATCGCGTGCCTGTTGTCTATCTGGCTCGTCATCACGGCGGCGAGCCGCAGCCAGAAGATCCTGTGCACCATCCTGCTGATGGTCAACGCAGTCTCCTATCTGCTCGCGTTCTCGATGGGTTCGCTCGGCGTGTTTGTCGTGGCGTGCCTTGCGATGCTGGTACTGAGTCCGGCAGAAAAGCGCATGGATCTGTTCCTGCTGCTCGTTCAGACGGCAGTCGTTGCGCTGATCGTCGGCGCAGTTTCGGTCAAGGGCTTCGGTGATGATGTGACCGGCTCGTTCCTGCCGATGATCATGCTGATCGTCGGCTGCGCCGCGGCGTGCGTGCTGGAGATTTTTGTGCGCGAGAAGCTTGTCGCGCGCCTTGCCGACAAGGGAAAACTGCTCATCGGTCTGGTCGCGGCGGTTGCTGTGATCGCTGTTGTCTACCTGGTTGCGGCGCTGAATGTCACCGGCTCGTACACCTTTGGCACGGAGGGTGAGTTCCGCCGTGCGATTTCCCTGCCGGCAGGCGACTATTCGCTCTCCATGCAGGCGGACGGCTCGACCTCGGTGCGTGTCACCTATAAAAACACCAACAATCTGGTTCAGAACAACGAAACCGACCTTGCCAGCGGCTCGGCAGATGCTCCGGTGACCTTCACCGTGCCGGAGGACAGCAAGCTCGTGTTCTTCTACTTCGGCGGCGAACAGGGCGCGACGCTGAACGAGGCGGCTTACACCGGCGCGAAGGACGGCAGCGTAAAGCTCGGCTACAAGCTGCTGCCCGCTTTCATCGCGGACCGTATTCAGGACCTCACCGCAAACGGCAACGTCGTACAGCGCGGCGTTTACCGTCAGGACGCTATCAAGCTTTGGAAGACCTCGCCGGTCATCGGCCGCGGTCTCGGCGGCTTTGAAAACGGTGTCGTTTCGGTGCAGGATTACTATTACGAGACTAAATACGCCCATAACCACTATGTTGAGTCGCTGTGCGACCTCGGTATTCTCGGTCTGGCAGCCTTCCTTGCGATGCTCGGCACCTCGATCTGGGTGCTCGTCAAGAGCCGCAAGGAGAAGCCGCTTATCGTCATGCTGCTCGGCGCGTGCGTGCTTCAGATGTTCGGTCAGGCTATCAGCGACGTTACATGGTCGGTCGGCTGCTGCGTACCGACGTTCTTCGCGGTGCTCGCACTTGTGACGCTGCACTGCGGCGACAGCCTGCGGCTGCATGTGACGAACAAGAGCAAGGGCGGCGCGGTCCGCTGGCCGATCACGGCGGTTTCCGCTGTCTTTATCGTGCTCATCGGCCTCAATCTGATCGCGCAGAGCAAGTTCTCGAGCGACGAGCTGACGCTCGATGATCTCAAGCAGTGCGCGTCTATCGACCTGTTCGAGACTAACGACTACAAGCTGTCGTATCTGATCTCGGGCGGCAATGAGGAGGGCGTAGCCGACCGCTATGCGGCCGATCTGTCCCGCGTGGACTCCAACGCCATCGCCATTCCGCTTGCGCAGTATTACGCCGGTGTGGGCGACTACACCAAGGCGCTCGATGCGCTCGACCGCGGCGCGAAATACACGCGTGCAAACGCTGAGGTATGGCAGAAGATGTTCAGCCTGTACGAGCAGATGATCGATCCGGTCGGCGGCAGCATCGGCGCGGCGCAGTGGCTCCAGGATGATACCTATCTGAACCGCATGGTCAAGGGCTACGAGACGCTGTGCCAGGTCAACGCGGACCAGCTTGATGATGTGCTGTTGACGGCGGAGAACAATGCGTTCCTTAACAAGCTGCTTGCGGCAGACGCGCTCGACCCGTATGATTTCGTTGACGCGCTCACCATTTTCTCCTCGCTCGGTCTGGATACGGCTTATCTGCCGGATGCGGACGGAAACGGCGTGCCGGACTGCGCGGAGGTGCAGGAAGGCAGCGTAACGTGGAACGGCGGTGCATTCACTGCGGACTCGGACAGCACAGTTGTGTTCTCGACCGTGCTCAAGAACGAAGGCAGCTATGAGCTCACTGTCGAGAGCAGCGACCTTGGCGGCGTTGCGGAGGCAGACGTAGACGGCGCGGCAGTGACGCTGGATGCTTCCGGCAAGGCTGTCATCGAGGCGGACCGCCTCGGCGACAGTGATGAGCCGGTAACGATCGCGCTGCATGTCAGGGCCGGCACGACGGTCTCCCATGTAACGTGGAACAAACAGTAAAAAAGAAAGGTCATCCTTGAAAAAGGATGACCTTTTTACGCTTCAGCGCGCATAGAAATGAAGTTTTTTCGACAGCTTTAAAATCCCATCGGATGGCTGCGGTGCCAGTTCCATGCGGTTTGCAGGATGGTGCTGAGTGCGCTGTAGCGCGGCCGCCAGCCGAGTGTGCTCTGCGCCTTCTCCGAGGACGCAACGAGCCGAGCCGGGTCGCCGCTGCGGCGCGCCTTTTCCACGGCAGGGATTGCATGACCGGTAACGCGGCGCGCCTCCTCGATCACCTCGCGTACGGAAAAACCCTGTCCGCTGCCGAGGTTGAAGGCGGTGCTTTCGCCGCCGCGCAGCAGGTATTCGAGCGCAAGAATATGCGCCTGCGCCAGATCGCACACATGGACGTAGTCGCGGATACAGGTGCCGTCGGGCGTTGGGTAGTCCGAGCCGAACACCGAGATCTCGCTGCGCTGTCCGTTTGCGACCTGCAGGACCAGCGGAATGAGGTGGGTTTCGGGGAAATGCGCTTCGCCGAGCGAACCGTCCGGATGCGCGCCGCAGGCATTGAAATACCGCAGCGCGGCGTACCGCAGGCCGGTCGCAGCCGCCGTCCAGCACATCATGCGCTCCATGACGCGCTTGGTCTCGCCGTAGCAGTTAGTCGGATCGAGAGCGGCAGTTTCCTCAATGGGAATCTGTTCGGGTTCGCCGTAGACCGCTGCGGAGGAGGAAAAAACGATCGTTCCGACGCCATGCGCGGTCATCTGCTCGAGCAGTACGCGCGTGCCGCTGACGTTGTTGTCATAGTAGCGCAGCGGCAGTTTGCCGCTCTCGCCGACCTGTGAGAACGCTGCAAAATGAATTACGCCGTCGATGTTCTCCTGTTCGAACAGGCGGGCGAGAAAGGCTGTATCGCGAATGTCGCCCTCATAAAATCGGCAGGCCGCCGGTACGGCTGCGCGGAAGCCGGTGCTGAGGTTGTCGGCCACGACCACCTGATAGCCGGCCTCGAGCATTGCTCGCACTGTGTGCGAGCCGACATAGCCTGCGCCGCCGGTCACTAATATCGTCATAAGTACACATCCTTGATTCTACTCATATAATTTTATAGTAGTGGCAGACCGACGGTTTGTCAATAGAAATGGTAAAAAGTGCAGGGACAGGAATTACTTCCTGCCCCTGCTGTGCCCGGTAAAACGATACTTGCAGAATGAAAGATATGGTTCGCGGTTTACCGAATGCCTGTTGTTAAATTTACTTTTCGAGCAGCGTCCAGTCGCGTGCGTCGCGGATCTTGGTCCACTTTTCGTACTTGTCGGCGTCGCTCTTGTCCGAGTAATCGTGGCTGTTGGTAGCCTCCTGCACGGCGAGATAGTACCAGACGGACGCATCCGCATTATCCGGCCACTTGATCATGTCATCGAGCAGATCCTCGCTCTTTTCGGGCAGGCGGTTGAGTACGCGGTTGACGAGCGTCATCGCCTCGGCGCGGGTGATATACTGATCGGGGCGGAAGGTGCTGTCGGGATAGCCGTTGATCCAGCCCTTGTTTGCGGCAACGCCGATCTCGTCCTTCGCCCAGTGAGAAGCGATATCCGAGAAATTCGAGGTGTTGTTCGTATTCTTGTCGTCGAAACGAGCTGCAATGGCTGCGAATTCCGCACGGGTGATCGGTGCATCCGGGTCGAAGGTGCCGTCGGGGTTGCCCTTTACGATGCCCATCGACGAGAGCGTGGAGATCGCGTGGTTGAACCACTGACCGCGCGAAACGTCGGACAGGCTGTTGGACTGGGTGGAGTTTGCGGTGCGGACATCCTCGGTCAGCAGACGGAAGAAGATGGTCGCGACCTCAGCGCGGGTGATGTTGCCGCTTGGCTTTACGTTGCCGTCCGGGTAGCCGACGATATACGCAAAGTGATCGTCGCCGTTCAGACCGGTCGGTACGTCATCCGGAATGTCGACAGTCGGCTTGCGGCCGCTGCCACCGCCGGAGCTGCCGCCGCCGGAGCGGTAGGACCATACGCCGACGAGCTTGACGTCCTGCTGGAGGTTCTCAAGCGAGGTTACAATGTCTCCGGTGCCGTCTGCGCGCCAGCCGCTGAAGGTGTAGCGGCTCTGCGAGGTGGTCTGTGCGGGCGCGACCGTGTAGCTGCCGCCCATCTTGACCTTGGCAGAAGCCGGGGGATTGCCTGCGTCGGACGGGATATCGCCCGTTACTTCATAGGTGACATTGCAGAATTTGCCGTGCGCAGCCTTGAGCGCGAGCGCATCGGAAACGGCCTCTTTACCGACCGTATATTCGTCTGCGTAGTAATTTTCGTCCGCAGCGTCACCGTTCCAACGCTTGCGGGCGGTATCCGTCAGCATTTCCGAGCCGTCCTGATACCAGCCGACGATCGGATCGCCGCAGTCGTCCAGTACCCAGTTTTCGCCGACAGGGGAAAGGGTGAGGGAGCCGGTGTAGGTTACGGTGTTTTTGTCTCTGTCCATGCCCTCGCCGGTAGTGTTGTAGATGTCATCACCAGCAACGCTAGCGTGGTTGTTGTATACCTTGGTATCGGGGGCAATAGTAATATCACCGCGGTTCTGAATACCGCCGCCGTACAGAGCCTTGCTGCCGTTGTTTGTGATAGTTGTACCCTTGCCGATGTAGAGCGTACCGTCGTTGTTGATAGCGGAAACGGCGTTGTCGACCAGATTTACCGATGCACCGTCAGCAAAGGTGACGTTTGCGGTATAGGTATTGTAGAGATAATACACTGCGAGAGCGCCGACGGAACGATCATCGGTATTATCCAGATCTTTGCCTGTGCCGGTGATAGTGAGCGTCGTGCCGTCCTGTACGTCGATATTGCCGCCGTAGAGGAAGATACCGGCAGATTTATTGTCCTCCATCGTCATAGAAGAACGATTTTTCATTGTCAGTACATCGGTTTTGTTATAGCCGGAGATACCGTAATTGTTACCGCTGATTTCTGCCGTAGAATCATCAAGCGTCAACGGGCATCTAACCAGACCCTGATTGGCGCAGTTCAGAACACGGAGAGTCGAACCAGTGACGGTCGTAATAAAACGAGTCATGCCGTTGATTGCAGAATTTTCAATCAAAAGATGAGAGTCGTTTTCGATGTTCAGAAGTGCGTAATTTTCGCCCATCATTGCCGTATAGGTTGTGTTCCGAATGGTCAGCTCAGAGCCGCCTTTTACATTGATGACAGCATTGGCATTCGCATAAATACCGTGGGTTTCGATGGTGCAGGTGCTGCCTTTGTCTAAAGTCAGCACACCGTCGCTGTTCATCGTAACAGACCACTGGTTGACATTGTCAATATCGTTGGTAAAAACTACGTTTGCATTATTAAAGGTGAGCGGAGCGTTGACGTTGAGCGCATGGTTTCCGGGTTCCTGCGCAGGAACGGTAATGGTATGACCATTACCATTGATAACAACAGCTTTTTCAATCGTGCCAACGGTCAGCGTGCAATTCTCACCAATCTCAATCGTATCGCCGTCCTGTGCAGCGTTGATTGCCGCATCAAGCGTCTCATACTCCGTACCGTCGATTTTCGCGGTAAACGTCGGGGCAGGCGTGTTGTTCTCGCCGCCTTCGCCGTTGTTGTTGGCGGAAGGATTACTGTCGGAATTTCCCGTCGTATTGGAGCTGCTGTCGCCCTGCTTGTCCGAGCTGTCATTCGACTTGGCTTTTTCAGCTGTGCTGTTCTCGCTGCCTTCGCCGTTGTTGTTGGCGGAAGGATTACTGTCGGAGTTTTCCCCCGTATTAGAGCTGCTGTCGCCCTGCTGGTCCGTGCTGTCATTCGACTCGGCTTTTTCAGCTGGACTGTCCTTGTCGTCATTCACCACATTTGCAGTGCTGCTATTCAGCGTTTCGGAAACGGGTGCGATACTCTCCGCCGTCAGCGTCGCGGTTTCGTCTGCTGTGCCATTTTCGGCCGCGAGCGCGGTCACGGGCAGCATGGTGAGCATCATCAGACCGGCGAGAGTGCCGGCGAGGAAACGGTTATTTCTCCTTTTCATGCAAAAACCTCCTCTGCGTGCATACAGACGCAAAGGAGGTGATTTTCTGCTGTTCGGCAACCGGCTGTCGTGCGGAAAAGTCCGTTTAGACCCTGTGGCTTTGCGGCACCGGCTTTCGCCGGCTGTGCCTTTTTCTGTACAGACACGCCCTCGGCGCATGATGCACAGATCAAGTTGTCTGAGCTGAGCGAACCGGTCATTCCGGGCACATGGAAGTTTGTGGGTTCGCCTGCGCAACAGTAAATCCTGTTACTCCCTAATTATACCATAGATGTAAGGGAAAATTTCATATTATTTTCTCGAACGATGCACAAAATTCACATGAAACTTTTGTACCTTGTGCACAAAAATATCAAAAAATGACAGAAAAAACCTCCCGGCACAGGAGCGGGCACGCGATATTTGCACGCCGCTGCCGTTTTTTTCGTCTGCAAAAAAATGAATTTTCAAGCGCACGGAAAGATGATATAATAAGGAATATAAGCGGTGCGCCGAGGCGCCCGATCACTTGCAAGGAGAGAAAAACATGCCTAAAAAGTTTCTGGAGGCCGGTAAGATCGTCGGCACGCACGGCATTCGCGGCGATTTGAAGGTGCAGAGCTGGTGCGACACGCCCGAGGTTCTGTGCGATTTTGATACACTGTATCTGGACGAAAAGACCCCGGTCGAGGTCAAGAGCGCACAGGTGCACAAAAACGTCGTTCTGATGCACCTCAAGGGCGTTGATACGGTAGAGGCGGCGGAAAAGCTGCGCGGAAAGATCCTGCATCTCGACCGCGATGATGTCGATCTGCCCGAGGACCTCGTGTTTATTCAGGACATTCTCACGTTCAAGGTATACGATCTGCGCGTTGACCGCGTGATCGGCCATATCCGCGACGTTCTGACCTCCAATCCGGCGCACGATATGTACGAGATCGCCGGCGAGGACGGCCGCCTCATCTATATCCCGGCCATCAAGCCCTTCCTCAAGGAGATCGACATGGACGCCGGCATCGTCTATGTGGAAAGCATCGAGGGTCTGATCGAATGAAAATCGACATTATGACGCTGTTTCCCGAGATGATCAACGCGGTCATGCGCGAAAGCATCATCGGGCGCGCACAGGACAAGGGTCTTGTCGAGGTCAAGGCGACGAATATCCGCGATTATGCGCTCGACAAGCACCATAAGGCGGACGATGCGCCCTACGGCGGCGGCCGCGGTCAGGTCATGCTCGCGGAGCCGCTTTACCTGTGCCATGAGGCGCTGAGTGGCGGCGAACATGTTCACACGGTGTTTCTCTCCGCACAGGGCGCGCCGTTCAATCAGGAAAAAGCGCGTGAGCTGCTCGCGAAGGAGCATTTTATTCTGGTCTGCGGTCATTATGAGGGAATCGACCAGCGGTTTATCGACGAATGCGTGGATGAGGAGATCTCCATCGGTGATTTCGTGCTGACCGGCGGCGAGATCCCGGCCATGGCGGTCGCGGATGCGGTCTGCCGCATGGTGCCGGGCGTGCTGCCCGACGAGGAGGCCTTCACGGCGGAAAGTCACTGGGACGGCCTGCTGGAGCACCCGCAGTACACCCGCCCGGAAAACTGGCGCGGCCGCGAGGTCCCCGAGGTACTGCTCTCCGGCCATCATGCCAATATCGAGGCATGGCGGCGCGAAATGAGCCTGCGCCGCACGAAAAAGGACCGCCCCGACCTGTTCGCGAAATTCGAGCCGCAGGACAAGCGCGACCGGAAGATCCTCGAAAAGATCCGTCAGGACGGCTGAAAACTGCATGAAAACACAGAATCCCCACGCTGATAGCGTGGGGATTAGTCTGTTGATAAAGTTGACTTTAACCCAAAACAGCACTCGCGCAGCAGCGCGCATTCAAAAGCGTTTGCTTTGCAAACGCAGCCCGTAGGCCTCTATCCTTAAAATATTTAATGAGAGCAAAAACCGAGGACATGCGCCTCGGTTTTTTTACTCTTAGAGGGAGAAAGTTTCCGAATGGGAACTTTCGGACGACTCGTGTTCTGCGAAGTCAGAACACAGATTGTCGGCGAAACGAAGTTTCGCGACAGCTCTTTTACGGCTCCAGACGGTTCATATCGCGCGGGAACATGGATGCCTCGCGGATGTTGTTCAGGCCGAGCAGCTGCATGGTCAGACGCTCGAGGCCGATGCCCAGACCGCCGTGCGGCGGCATGCCATACTTGTGCAGCATGGTAAAGGACTCGAACAGCTCGGCGTTCATCTTGCGTGCTGCGAGCTTGTCCATCTGCTCCTGATAATCGTGGATACGCTGGCCGCCGGTGGTGATCTCCAGACCGCGGAACAGCAGGTCGAAGGACAGCGCGAGCTTCGGGTCGTCCTTGTCGTCCATCGCGTAGAACGGGCGCTTTGCGGACGGGAAGTGGGTTACGAATACGAATTCAGAGCCGTACTCCTCCTTCGCCCACTGGCACAGCAGAACCTCCTCGTCCGGGTTGAGGTCGTAACGGTTCTTGGACTTGTGGCCGTACTTCTCCTCCATGATCTTCTTCGCCTCGTGGAAGCGGATGGTCGGGATCTCCTTGATCTCCGGGACGTCAGCCTTGAGCAGGGCGAGCTCCTCGGGGCAGTGCTCCTTGACGTAGTTCATGACGCTCTTGAGCATGCCGGTCTCCATGGCCATGACGTCGTACATCGAGTCGATGTAGGCCATCTCGAAGTCCAGACCCATGTACTCGTTCAGGTGGCGGGAGGTATTGTGACGCTCGGCGCGGTAGACCGAGCCGATCTCGTATACGCGGCCGAATGCGCCGGCGAGGTACTGCTTGTGGAACTGCGGAGACTGTGCAAGGTAGGCCGGATGACCGAAGTAGTCCAGCTTGAACAGGTTCGCGCCGCCCTCAGCGCCTGCAACGACGATCTTCGGGGTGTGGATGTGGGTAAAGCCCTGGCTCTGCATGTACTGTGCGAAGCCGTCAGCGATCGCGCCCTGTACGCGGAAGATCGCCTGCTTGCGCGGATGACGCAGCGTGATCGGGCGGAGCGGGAGGTCGACGTCGAGCGACAGACCCATATACTTCTTGCCGATCGGCACCGGCAGCTGGTCATACGGCTTGCCGAGGACCTTGACCGCGCTCAGGACGACCTCTACGCCGTGCTCAGCGCGCGGCTCCTCGCGGACTGCGCCGGTCACCTCGAGGACCATGGCATCGCGCACGTCGGAGCGCTTGATGTCGCCGATCGCATCACCCTGGAAGGTGCACTGGATCAGGCCGCGCTCTACGCGCATGACAACGAAGGAGAAGTCCGACATGTCGCGGACACGGTGTACCGTGCCGCGGAAGGTGACCTCGCCGCCGACTGCGTCGCAGACGCGCTTTACGGTGTCAACATACTGACCCGCTTCATGTATCATTTCCATATTTTCAACGCCTCTCTAATTGAGCAATCTCAGATGTGTTATATTGTAGCATGTTTTTGCCGTTATGGCAAGTTTTTTGCACCAGAGACAGCGGAAAAACAGCTTTTTTTCGCGGTACGGCGGCGGAGCGGATGATTATGCGCGTTTCTCGATAAATATCCATGAAAATAGTTCTTTGCAGGGCGGCTTTTCTTTGCTATAATAGTATAAAGTGCTTTTACGCTTTATCAGATACAAGAGTAAAAGGACGGCAAAAATTTAATTTTGGGGGAATTAAAGTGGAATTCTTCTCTAACCTGCTCGCCTCGCTTCCGGGCGCGGTGGCACAGGGTCTCATCTGGGGCCTCATGGCAATCGGCGTGTACATCACCTTCAAGGTGCTCGACCTTGCCGATCTGACTGTTGATGGCACCATGGCAACGGGCGGCGCAGTCTGCCTCGTGCTGATGACGCACGGCGTCAATCTCTGGGTCGCGCTGCTGTGCGCGTTCCTCGCCGGTATGCTCGCGGGTCTCGTCACCGGCGTCCTGCATACCTTTATGGGTATTCCGGCCATTCTCGCCGGTATCCTGACGCAGCTCGCGCTGTTCTCCGTCAACCTGCGCATCATGGGCAGCAAGGCGAACGTCGCGATCAATCCGGATAACTACACGCTGCTCGTTTCGCTGCGAAATGTCAAGAAACTCATTCCGCAGAACCCGATCCTTGTCGTTGCGGTGTTTACCGTGGTGGTTATCGCGCTGCTGTACTGGTTCTTCGGCACCGAGCTCGGCAGCTCCATCCGTGCGACCGGCGCGAATGCCAACATGAGCCGCGCGCAGGGTATCAATGTCGATTTCAACAAGGTGCTCGGTCTGATGATCTCGAACGGTCTGGTCGCGCTCGCGAGCGCGCTGTACTGCCAGTATCAGGGCTTCGCAGACGTCAACGCCGGCCGCGGCGCGATCGTCATCGGTCTGGCAGCGGTCATCATCGGCGAGGTCGTGTTCAGCCGCATTTTCCGCAATTTCGCGCTCAAGCTGCTGAGCGTTGCGCTCGGCGCGGTCATCTATTACATCGTTATTCAGTTTGTCCTCACCGCAGGTCTTAATACCAACGATCTCAAACTGATCACCGCACTTGTCGTTGCGATCTTCCTTGCTATCCCGTACTGGAAGGGCAAGTATTTCCGCGCGGCAGTCAAGACCAAGAAGGAGGGCCGCTGACATGCTCGAACTCAAGGGTATTTACAAGACGTTCAACGCCGGAACGGTCAATGAGAAGCGTGCGATTGACAACCTCAATCTGACGCTGGAAAACGGCGATTTTGTCACGATCATCGGCGGCAACGGCGCCGGCAAGTCCACCACGCTCAACCTGATCGCGGGCGTTTTCCCGGTGGATGCCGGCACGATCAACCTCAACGGCTTCAACCTGACGCATCTGCCCGAGCACAAGCGCGCGAAATATCTCGGCCGTGTGTTCCAGGACCCGATGATGGGTACGGCCGCGACCATGGGCATCGAGGAGAACCTCGCGCTCGCGTACCGCCGCGGTCAGCGGCGCGGTCTGCATGCCGGCATCACGAACGAGGAGCGCAAGCTCTACCGTGAGAAGCTCGCGACGCTCGGTCTGGGTCTGGAGGACCGCATGACGAGCAAGGTCGGCCTGCTCTCCGGCGGTCAGCGTCAGGCGCTGACGCTGCTGATGGCGACGCTGCGCAAGCCGGATCTGCTGCTGCTCGACGAACACACTGCGGCGCTCGACCCGAAGACCGCAGACAAGGTGCTTCAGATCACCGAGGAGATCGTTGCGCGCGACAACCTCACCACCATGATGGTCACGCACAACATGAAGCACGCCATCCAGTACGGCAACCGTCTGATCATGATGGATTCGGGCCGCGTCGTCGTCGACATCAGGGGCGAGGAGAAAAAGCACCTCACCGTGCGCGATCTGCTCGAAAAGTTCAATATCGAGAACGACAGGATGCTGCTAAGCGAGTAAAACTTCCAGGGGGGACGCTGTCCCCCCTGGTATCGTTTCCGGTTCCGGAGAAACCGGAAACGATACCCCCCTCTCGTC
>ENA-OQRA01000928-OQRA01000928.1-human-gut-metagenome-genome-assembly--contig:-NODE-928-length-16855-cov-6.355595_pt1 | contig 16855 bp, 9 predicted proteins | sample MGYA00243238_ERZ505106 | MGnify/ENA primary metagenome ERZ505106 (study PRJEB26097, sample SAMN02711298) | human gut metagenome | biome: Gut microbiome | host: Homo sapiens | place: Denmark: Copenhagen...
CCGATCTTTTCCACTTTTCTAACCGAACCCGCCACTTCTTTGCCGCCTCTGGTCAATGAAATTTCTTCTGCTTTTCCTCTTTTAACCTTTCGGTAAGCCTGTTCTGCATACAGTTCTCTCTTCCTCGCATTAATAGCCTCTTTATTCTCTTTGTATATCATCCGGCGCATGGCATTGATGTCACCGCCTGCTGCCTGATACTCCTCCAGATACTTATCCGGATCATATCCTGCAACCGTGCTTTTTCCATCAAACCGGACTGCATATTCGCAATCGCAATGCGCATGAATGTGTTCCGCGTGACCATTCCTAAGAGCTTTCTTTGACATGTTCTGCCATCCTCTGGACGCAAGTGTAATGCAGAAAGCACAGGTGTCCCCATGTGGCACCCAGGCAAACTGTGCCCCGTCACGCTCTGCATTTTTCAGTGTCGTATCTGCACCTACCTGTTTTACAAGCCTTGCAAGCGTTCCAGGAATATTGTTCGGAGACTGCTTTTTTGTTCCTTTTACTGCTTTTGCCACTTCCCCATAGTCCGGGAGATCTGCTACTTCTGCCGTAGGGACTATTACTCCCTGTGCTGCAGCTGTCGCTTCATACATCTGGCACGATAATGCACCGATAGCCTGTCCATAGTGTTGTGACAGTGCATAGGCGTAGTCCAAAAGTGCTTTATCGTTTTCCAATCCATTCTTCTGAACCCAGGACTGCATCAGATCCGCTGCTTTCTGGCTAATCTGTGACATCTTCGTTATGTACTCCAGCCACGCTTTCTCCGTTATCTGCATTTCCAAATTCCTCCGTCAAGATACTGTCACCTTTTGCCCTTTGTTCCTGTGCTCGGATTCTGCGGATATCTGCCTGATCAAAACCAATCATTTCAAGGAAAATATCTGTCTGTGCAAATCCTTGTCGCGCTGTCGCAATTTTGAGTGCTGCATCTGTAGTAGATGCCACGCTTGGCATTGCCGGATTCTTAAAATGTGCAATCAGCTCATGTGTTTCTTCCGGAAGCTCATCCGGAATCGTTCCAAGTTCAATTGCAAGTGCCATCCGTCCAATCCGATACAATGCATCACCATTTGATTTATTCAGCTGTTCTGCCATAAGGATCAAGGTCTGTGACTGTGCAATAATTGCTTCACTGGAAGTCGGATTTGCATCATTTATCACACCAACATCCGTAACCGCCAACCCCGTTGCCGCTGAATACTGTGTAGCAAGCATCCGGAGCATCTGAACATGTGGTTCAATATTTCCCTGCGAAAGTTGCCCGAAATTCGGCTTTTCCCCAGTCTCCGGATTATTGGTACTGTAGAGAATACTTCCAACATACTGTTTGAATTTATTATCAATCAGCATATCATATTGTTCATCTGACACCCCGAGCAGATATTTCTGTGGAGAAGTGGCAAATTCCAGTCCAATCGTTGCATTTGCGACTGTTCTTACATATCCCTGGATTAGTCTGCGGACCGGCTCTTTTAGCCTTGACTGACCAAATGGTTTATCGTTTGTTGCGTCCCAGATCAGAGCCACCATAAGGGGTTCTCCGAAATAATGGGGATTCTGCGTAGCATACCATGTACCTCCAATCCGATCCAGTTCCCAGATGTCTGTGTCTGTATAGAAATTTACATGTTCCGGAGACCATGTAACATCCGACTCGTCTCTTCGCGCATCTTCAAAGGCAAATCCATATCGGATGCGTCCTTCGTGTGCATTCCACGAAGCTGCAGCACAATGTGGAGAGTAAAACCGTACTCTTGCATCATCTTCCTCTCCGGATACCGCCGCAAATGCACAACCGTATTTCAGTTCTTCTTTGACTTCTAAATATCCAAGTCCACCCATACCAATTGACTGTGCGAATTTTAACAGTTTTTCATGCTGTCCTTTGGAAAGTTTTGCATGAACATTGATCGCACGTACTGTCTGTCCATGGAATGGTTTGAATGTACATCTCTGGAAGAAATCTGTCACGTCGATGATTCTTAATGGGTTACGAAGATCTGGTTTGTCACTACCAAACTGCAGCATTGCTTCTTTGTAACTGAAGATTGGGTATGGTGCTTCTGTGATCACACTTCCTTCTGGTGCAAATTTCTTAAATGTCTCTGTTAATACTTCTTCTCCGATCTTGAAGACATCTTCCTGTGTTGCAAATGCCATCTCGAAGTCTAACTGATAGAATTCTCCTGGAGAACGGTCTGCACGAGCATCTTCATCTCTGAAGCATGGTGCGATCTGATAGTATTTGTCGATTCCAGATACCATCAGTAACTGTTTATACTGCTGTGGTGCCTGTGGTAATGCGTAAAATTTACCTTTGTATTTTCTTGAAGGTACTACGTAGTCACGAGCTCCTTCTGGTGATGATGCACAAAGGATCGGTGTCTGAACTTCTACGAATCCCATGTCTTCCATCTTTTCTCTTAAGAAACGGATGACTTTGGAACGGAATAAAATGTTATCTTTTACCTTTCTGTTTCTCATATCAAGGTAACGATATTTTAAACGAACATCTTCACGGATTTCTTTACTTGTTGCGATCTCGAATGGAAGATCTCTGTATACTTTTCCTAAGATATCGATCTTGTGTGCTTCTAATTCAATCGTTCCTGTAGGAATCTTAGGGTTAAATGTTTCTTCGTCTCTGTGCTGGATCACACCTTCTACAGATAAACATTCTTCTTTTCTTACATGGTCTAATAAACTTGTATCTCTTAATACGACCTGCATCACTCCATACATATCGCGTAAGTCGATAAATGATACTCCACCGTGGTCACGGATATTCTCTACCCATCCGGCGATCTTTAATTGTGCTCCGATGTCACCTTCAGAAATCTGATCCATGGTTCTGGTACGGTACATGTCTGACATTTTCTTTTCTCCTTTTTCTTGTATTCTCTATCTTGCGTTCAGGCGGTTTTCTTAGTTCCCTGTCACCTTAAAATCAGGTACAAAAAAAGCCCGTCCTGAAATTGTTACTTCAGGACGAACTGTATATCTCTAGTCCGCGGTACCACCTGATTTACTGTCTTGCAGTCTCTCTTGTGTGCTGGTTAACGCCCAGCTTACGTCGCACCTACTGACAGGGTTTGAATCTTGTTCTATTCATGTTCTGCGTTCAGATTGATGCTCGGGAGTGTTCTTCGCATAAATTCACTTTGCAGGATTCTCACTATCGCCTGCTCACTGGGAACGATAATTTATGGTACTTTTCTCCGTCTTTGCCTATTGAGTGATTATATTATATTGGGGCTTGTGTTGTCAATAGGCTTTCTATATGTATATTTAGATTTTTATTTTTATTTGATCAGTTCCTGATCATTAAATAACGCATTCACTGCCTGTTCGTAATTCTTTAGCGTCTGAACTTTACGGATCTTTTTTGCGTATTTTTCATAGTTTGTAAACATGACCGCTGCATTGTTCCAGAATTCTTTCATCTTATAGAGAACATTTTTATCGCCGCTCAAGTAATCCTGATATGCTTCATAAAGTGTATCATGCATTTTCAGGAGTTCTCTTTTGGTCAGTTTCTGTCCATATTTGATTTCTCGTACAAGGGCTGGATTTCTTAACAGACCTCTTCCGATCATCACTGCATCTACATCTGGAAACCTTGTTGTGATATTGTCGTAGTCTTCTTTTGTTACGATATCTCCATTGTAGCAGAGTGGATTCTTGCTGTGGTTTACTGCATATTCAAAGACATCAAGGTGTGGTTTTCCTTTATAGAATTCCTGCTGTAGTCTTGGATGGATCGTTAGTTCATAGACTGGATGGCGGTTGTAGATGCTTAAGATTTCTTCAAATTCTTCTGTGTCTCTTAATCCGATTCTTGTTTTAATTGAGATCTTCATATCTAATGCTTCGAAGATCTCTGTAAGGAAATCATCTAATACTTCTGGTTCTCGCAGGAATCCTGAGCCTTTTTGTTTGGCTACAACGGTTCTTGACGGGCAGCCAAGATTTAAATTGACTTCATCGTATCCCAGTTCTTTTAATTCTTTTGCTGTTCTGATAAAATCTTCAGAACTTTTCGTTAAAATCTGTGGTACGATATGTAATCCTTCATTATGTTCCGGCAATACATCCTGAAATTCTCTTGTTTTGAATGTTCTTTTTCCATTTGGCATAATAAATGGTGTGTAGTATTTATCAATTTCTCCAAATAGTTGTTCGTAAATGTTTCGGTATAAGTAAATCGTGATACTTTCCATTGGGGCATAATAAAATTTCATAATAACGATCAGTTTCCTCCATTTAAATTATACTTCTTGACACTCATACCATTATATATGATTTACGAACCGAGGGCAAAATATATTACAAATACTGAAATCGCCAATCCAGACTTTATTTTTTCAACAATTGATGTTATATTAGTAAACAACGAGTGAAAATTTGAGAAACATTGATACAATTTATCAGCGAGGTATGAATAATGAAAGAAATGAAACCGATCAAAGAAGGTAAAGTTCGTGAGATTTATGACAATGGTGACAGCCTGATCATGGTTGCAACTGACCGTATCAGCTGCTTTGATGTCATCTTAAAGAATGATGTCACAAAGAAAGGAACTGTTTTAACACAGATGTCCAAATTCTGGTTTGACCTTACAAAAGACATCGTTCCTAACCATATGATCTCTGTTGATGTCAAAGATATGCCTGAATTCTTCCAACAGGAAAAATATGATGGAAACAGCATGATGTGTAAGAAACTTACTATGCTTCCAATCGAATGTATCGTTCGTGGATATATCACAGGAAGCGGTTGGGTAAGCTATCAGGAGAATGGTACAGTCTGCGGAATCAAACTTCCTGAAGGATTAAAAGAATCTGATAAACTTCCTGAACCAATCTACACACCATCTACAAAAGCAGAAATCGGTGATCATGATGAGAACATTTCTTTTGAAAGAAGTATTGAAGTTCTTGAGAAAGAATTCCCAGGTAAAGGACAGGAATACGCTGAACAGTTACGTGATAAGACGATCGCACTTTATAAGAAATGTGCTGATTATGCATTAGAACACGGAATCATCATCGCAGATACGAAATTTGAATTTGGTCTTGATGAAAACGGTAACATCGTCATCGGAGATGAAATGTTAACACCAGACAGCTCTCGTTTCTGGCCAGCAGACGAATACGAACCAGGTCATGGACAGCCATCCTTCGACAAACAGTTCGCCCGCGACTGGTTAAAGAGCAACGAACATGACTGGAAACTGCCTCAGGACATTGTTGATAAGACAATCGATAAATATTTCCAGGCTTATGAGATGCTTACTGGGAAAGATTTGTAAGTAGTATTTTGTTGTATGGAATATAAATAAAAGAAAAAGAAAGATCATGAATAAGCAAAGTGGCACTCCGCATTTTTGAAAGCGTTTTTTACAAATCGCTGGTCCGCGCCTGTTCCTTCGATAACTCACTGGCTGCGAGCCAAAATGCCCGCAGCTACGTTCAAACAATCGACCACAGGACGCTGCGAATTTGTAAAAAACGCATTCAAAAAGTGCTCATGTTGCCACTTTTGCTTATTCATGATCTTTCTTTTTCTTTTATTTATATCCCATACAACAGAACACTATTCAAACCTCCACATAGAGAATGTATGTTTTACTGTATTGACAATAATAATATCTGTCTGCCACTACATAAATTGAAAACAATAACATTCAACATACACACCTACATAAGTTTTCCAATCTTATAATTGTCCACACTTTAGACTTCTGGTATATGATAAAAACTAAAGAAGCAACCGAAAGCGCAGCATTGGAATTTTGCCATATTTTGAACAAATTCGCAGCCCAATTGGACGAATGTCTGAGCGTCAAAGACTACTGGGTTCAGTAACTTTCAACGCGAGTTTTCGTAGGAAATTGGGCGGATCAGCGATTTGTTCAAAATGTGAGCAAAATTCCACCGCTGCGCTTTCGGTTGCTTCTTTAGTTTTTATCATATACTCAAAATCTACAGTTGGCCAACATACAAATTTAAAATTTATCTTAAAATTTCTCGTCCAGTAAACACCACAATAGACCGAGGTTTCATCACATATTCACGATCAATGCGAATCTCTTCTCCTTCTTGATAGAAGTACTTTCCTTTCTCATCTCCATAAGTATCCACACTTAAGTACCATGCTCCATGATTTGCAAGGTTTGGAAGTGTGATCTTTACTTCTTCCCAATAAGCATTGACTGCTACATATACAAGATCGTCTTTTCCTTTTTTGCGGTCATATCCTGCAAAGCTTACTGCCAGTGTTTTTGCATTTTGTGGTACTTCCATACGTTCTGCATTAACATCGTGTGCATGCATTGCTTCCATTCCGCAAACTGCATTGTCCAGTTTCTTGCGGATAACTGGATGTTTTTTTCTGTAATCGATCATAAATTTAAAGAATTCAAATAAATCTTTATTCTTCTCTAATAAGCTCCAATCAATCCATGAGATTTCATTATCCTGACAGTAGCTGTTATTATTTCCAAACTTCGTATTTCCAAATTCATCGCCTGAGAAGAACATTGGCGTTCCACGGCTGCACATTAAGATAGCACAAGCATTTCTGATCATGCGGTAACGTAATTTGAGTACTTCCGGATCTTTTGTATCTCCTTCCATACCACAATTCCAGCTTCGATTGTCATTTGCCCCATCGGTATTGTTCCAACCATTTGCCTCATTGTGTTTATTATTGTAAGAATAGAGATCATACATTGTAAATCCATCGTGACATGTGAGGAAGTTGATACAGGAATTGTATCCAGCGTAATTACTGTTGCCATCAGAGTAATATCCGCCATACAAGTCACCTGAACCACAAATTCTCCATGCAGCACTGTTAGCTTCCCAGAAATCACCTTTTAGATAACCTCGCATCGTATCACGGTACTGTCCGTTCCATTCTGCCCATCGTTTGCTGGCTGGAAAGTTTCCTACCTGATATAATCCACCTGCATCCCATGCTTCTGCGATCAGTTTTACATTCCTTAAAAGTGGATCATAGGCTAAACTTTTTAGTAATGGTGGATTATTCATTGGCATTCCATCTTCATCTCGTCCAAGAATGCTTGCAAGATCAAATCGGAATCCATCTACACGATAATGAACCGTCCAATGTCTTAAACATTCAAGGATCATCTGCTGTACTACTGGATGGTTGCAATTTAGAGAATTCCCACATCCACTAAAATTATAATAATTACCTTCTGGAGTTAATAAATAGTAGATGTTGTTGTCAAATCCCTTAAAACTGAAGAATGGTCCATTTTCATTTCCTTCCGCAGTGTGATTAAATACAACATCCAGAATAACTTCGATTCCATTTTCATGAAGTTCACGGATCAATTCTTTTAATTCCTGTCCTTCATTATTGACTTCCTCAGCAGCTGTATAACTGGCATTTGGTGAAAAAAATCCAACCGTATTATATCCCCAATATTCAACAAGTTGTTTCCCATCCACTTCTCTTGCGTTGATCATCTCGTCAAATTCAAAGATCGGCATCAATTCTACCGCATTGATCCCTAATTCTTTTAAATATGGGATCTTTTCTTTTAATCCTGCAAAAGTTCCTGGATGTTTGACTCCTGAGGATGAATGATTTGTAAATCCTCTGACATGTAACTCATAAATGATCAGATCACTCATCTCTCTGGTTGACTGTGGCTGTACACCCCAGTCAAAACTATCTCTTACCACTCTTGCATGATACGTTCTGGTTCTTTTATGTCCCCAGACTTCCTGTCCTGCAACCGCCTGAGCATATGGATCTAACAAAACTTTTGTTTTATCAAATAGTAATCCTTTTTGTTCATCATATGGTCCATCCACACGATAAGCATATTCAAAATCTTCGGATTTCAGATCATAAACGATCATAGAATAGACATCTCCGATCTTATATGATTCTGGAAATGGAATGATTGCATATGGTTCTTCTTCTCCTGGATGAAATAATAGCAGATCACATGATGTTCCATTGCTTGTATGCACTGTAAAATTCACCCCACATGAAAATTCTGATGCTCCATTTAGATCAAAAAATCCTGGTCTTACTTTAAAACCATTAATTTCCATCATTGGATTTACCATTCTGGCATCGTCTGTAATATAATCATTCAAAATATATTGTTTCAAAACTATCACCCGTTCTATCTTATTTTATCATCTTTCTTATTTCTATTCTCTTAATTCCCTATATCGTCTGTTTACTTAAGACCGATGCAAAAGTAACTCTCTGATCGATCCAACTGCCTGTGATCGAAACCATTTTACCCATCGTAAATGCAGCAACGATCGTTCCAATACCTAATCCATCTAAATATCCAAGCATCAGACATGTTAAAAGCCCCGTTGTGGCAAGACATAAAACATCAAATATGATCTTAACCCTTGCATATGGTTTGTCAATGATTTCTGATAATTCTCTTGGAAATAAATCCGTTGGAATGATCGGAAGCTGGCATCTGTTTTCTAAAGCAATTCCTATACTTAACAAGAAATAACTGATCAGGAAATACGCAATCCTGCATGGGATCGTCTGTGGCAGGATCCCAATCCATAATTCATTGACATCTAATAATTCACTAAACGCAAATCCTGCAACGAAGCTGAATAAATAAGATGGTACAAACTTTCTTCTTAGGATCATCAGACTTAACACTAATGCTCCCTGAAATATATATGTCCATGTACCTAGTGATAACTCCTTAAATACTTCCGAAAATGCATAAGGTACACTTGAGATTGCCGAAATTCCAGAACCTGAATACAGCATCAGTACTACACTAAAACTATTGATCACGATTGCTGCCATCAATGCAAGCTCTCCTCTTAGTATTGGTTTTTCATTCTCCATCTTTCATCCTCCAAGTCTACACGTAATTATGAATATAAGTTTAGTCCTTATTTACATATTTTACAAGTTAGATTTTTTTCATAAATCTATAGAAGATATCTATTAATTCTCTGTCAAGATTAGATTCTGTACTTTTTTCTGTAAATATGATATGATTGCACTTGTGTCTGTTCATGTTCCATGTCACCTTAAGGTAACATGGATCTTAATGAGTAAATATCTATTATATAAGAACAGATACAAATTAATAAAAGAAATTTGAAAGAGGTTTGATTTATGTTAGAGCTTATACAATCAGTTAACAGTGCCGTGAACAACTTTATCTGGGGTGTTCCAGCCATGATCTGCATCATTGGTGTCGGATTACTGTTAACGATTAAAACAAAATTTTTACAGATCCGTAAATTCCCTTATGCAATGAAGGAAACACTTGGTCGTGTCTTTAAGAAGCAAGATGCATCCGACGGATCTATGACTCCATTTCAGGCAGTCTGTACTGCACTCGCTTCCACAGTCGGAACTGGAAATATTGCCGGAGTTGCCGGTGCGATCGCAATTGGTGGTCCTGGTGCTGTTTTCTGGATGTGGATTTCTGCTATTCTTGGAATGTGTACGAAATTTTCCGAAGTAACACTTGCAGTTCACTTCAGAGAACGTAACCAAGAAGGGGATTATGTTGGTGGTCCTATGTACTATATCAAGAATGGTCTTAGCAAAAACTGGCATTTTCTTGCTGTACTATTCTCTGCTTTCGGAGTTTTAACAGTATTCGGAACTGGAAATGCTACTCAGGTAAATACGATCACAACAGCAATCAATTCTGCTTTGTTGAATTTCCACGTGATCAGTCAGTCTTCTGTTGGAACTGCGAATCTGATCATTGGTATCATTGTTGCAATTCTTGTGGCATTGATCTTACTTGGCGGAATCAAAAGAATCGGACAAGTAGCTGAAAGATTAGTACCTTTTATGGCATTTATTTATATCTTCTTTGCCTTAGGTGTTGTTGTTTTAAATATCGATCAGCTGCCTGCTGTTTTTGGTTCTATCATTAACGGAGCTTTCCATCCTGCTTCTGTGACTGGTGGTATTGTTGGAAGTTTCTTTATGAGTATGAAAAAAGGTGTCGCACGAGGCATCTTCTCAAATGAAGCCGGACTTGGTACAGGTTCGATCGCTCATGCCTGTGCTGATACGAAAGAGCCTGTAAAGCAAGGACTTCTTGGTATCTTTGAAGTATTTACTGATACGATTTTAATCTGTACATTGACAGCCTTGGTCATCCTCTGCAGTGGAATTCCAATTGGATTTGGTGCGGATGCTGGTGCTGAACTTACGATCAGTGGATTTACTTCTACTTATGGTAACTGGATCTCCATCTTTACTGCAGTTGCGTTATGTTGCTTTGCATTTTCAACCATTATCGGATGGGGATTATATGGAGCTCGTTGTATTGAGTTTCTATTCTCTTCTAAGGTTATTAAACCTTTTATGTTAGTATATTCGTTAGTTGCGATCCTTGGTGCTACTGTAGACCTTGGAATGCTTTGGAGTATCGCAGAAACATTCAACGGTCTGATGGCGATTCCGAACTTGATCGCTTTGTTCCTTCTATCTGGAACTGTGGTAAAATTGGTAAAAGACTATTTTCATGAGAAATAGTTGCACACTCTTGCTTTTCCGCTTCGTTTTGCCTGGTAAAGTGCCTGATCGGCGCGTTTATAGAGATCCATGTAGCAGTCCCCGTCTTGTGGGGCTGTGCTGATCCCGATACTGATGGAGATATTATTTCCTTTCAATTCATCGATCTTGTATGCTTGTGTTTTAGCCAGCAATTCTCCTGCTTTCTTCATTGCTATATCCTTTGTCTGGATATTCTTCATAATGACTCCGAATTCATCCCCACCGATCCTTCCTAATATATCTCCTTCACGGAAAGTGCCTTTTAGAAGTTTCCCGAATTTCTGTAACACGATATCCCCGACTGCATGTCCATAGATATCGTTGATCTGCTTAAAACAGTCCACATCCAAAATCAAAAATGCATGGGACTTATTCTCATCTTCTGATAAAAGTTCATCCGTTAACTGCTCGGTTGTTTCTTTGTTATATAATCCTGTCAATGCGTCAGTTTGTGCATATTTCAGTAATTCTTTGTTCCTTGTATGATTCTCATAAACAATATACAGGATCAATAAGGTCACCAAAACAATAAATACGATCATAAATCTTATTTCGTAGTCTTCAATGAAGTTATATGACTGTTGTGCTGCCTGTTCTGGTAATGCATAACAGAGCATCCAACCATTGGCCCCCATTGGCATATATGCAAAGTAATGTCTTCTTGTCCCTTCTTTCTTGCTGTCTGCCGTTACAAGATTTTCTTTTCCTTCTTTAAAATCCTGTTTGATTTTCTTCACTGTTACTTTGTCTTTGATGATCCATTTGCAACAACATTTATAGAAATTATCTCTATAATCAAGATTCCAGTAAGATGTATCTCCTTCAAATGCAATGATTTCTCCGTTTTGCGCAATAATCATACTGCATCCTTGTCCATTAAAAAGATCTTCAAACAGCATACGACTTAGAGCTGTTACGTCATAAGAACCTCCAAGAGCTCCGATCACTTTGTGTTTGCTGTTATATATAGGAACTCCTAACACAACTCTTGTTGATCCAGAAATACTACTATCTAATGGATCACTTAATGTTCTTTTTCCACTGATCACTTCTTTAAAATATCTTCGATGCGATAAATTCTTTATCAATCCATTGTCATAATGAGCATCCCCATTTGGCTCGATCAATGCAGTCCCACCAAAATCTGTATGTTTTGTGATCGACTTGATCAAATCCATATTCTTCTTTGCTAACAGATGGTCTGTCTTACCAATCTCTTCTGTTAATCCATTTAAGTAATCATATTGAATATCTAATATTGTTCTTAAATGCTCACTCTGTCTGACCACGTTGTTCCTCATCGTGTTTTTTGATCTTTGTTCAACAGAACGTTTTATGCAAAAGAAGAAAACAAAAAGTCCTACGATGACTGCCGCTAAGAATATACTGATCACAGCCGCATATTTTTTAATCTGTGTCTGATTCTTCTTCATAACTTTGATTCTCCTTGATTCTATATCTGTATATATTTTTGTTCTATTTAACTATACCAAAATTTGCTATATCCGTCTATTTAATCCTGTGAAAATCTTTTCTATATTAGAATAAAAAAAGAGAAAACTTTCGTTTTCCCTTATGTTTTATTATTCTTAAGCGTTTTCAAACTGGCTATTATAAAGATCCGCATAGAATCCACCCTTGGCCAGCAATTCTTCATGATTTCCCTGTTCCACAATGTCTCCGTGATTCATAACCAAGATCACATCGGCATCTTTGATCGTTGATAAGCGGTGGGCGATCACAAAACTTGTTCTTCCCTGCATCAGATTATCCATTGCCATCTGAATTCGTTCTTCTGTTCTTGTATCGACCGAACTTGTTGCTTCATCAAGGATCAAAATCTTTGGATCTGCTAAGATTGCTCTTGCGATCGTTAATAACTGTTTCTGTCCTTGGGAGATATTATTGCTTTCTTCGTTGATCTCCATATCATATCCACCTGGCTGTGTTTCAATGAAATGATGTGCGTATGCAGCTCTTGCTGCTCCTTGGATTTCTTCTTCGCTTGCATCTAATTTACCATAGCGGATATTGTCACGGATACTTGCATTGTAAAGCCATGTATCCTGAAGCACCATACCAAACATTTCTCTTAGGTCACTTCTCTTGAATTCTCTGATATCATGGCCATCTACTTTAATGCAGCCTCCATTCACATCATAGAAACGCATCAGAAGTTTGATCAACGTTGTCTTTCCAGCTCCAGTTGGTCCTACGATCGCAACTTTCTGACCTTCTTTGACATCGACGGAGAAGTCATTGATGATCGTTTGATCTTTGTTATATCCGAAGTTTACATGTTCAAATGTTACATTTCCAGCAAGTGTATCAACAGGTACCGCGTCTTTTTCAACTTCGATTTCTTCCTCTTCTTCCAGAAATTCAAAGACACGTTCTGCAGATGCTGCGGTTGTCTGCATCATGTTACCTACCTGTGCTAACTGTGTGATCGGCTGGCTGAAGTTTCTTACATACTGTAAGAATGACTGGATCTGACCTACCTCGATCGTCTTCTTGATTGCTAAATATCCACCTAATATTGTTACTGCTACATAACCTAAATTCCCAACAAACTGCATCAGCGGCATCATTGCTCCTGAGAAGAATTGTGATCTCCATGCAGAATTGTAAAGTTTTCCATTTACTTCTTTAAATTCTTCGATCACGCTTTCTTCTTTGTTAAATGCTTTGACAATGTTATGTCCACTATAGATTTCTTCTACCTGGCCATTTAACTCTCCAAGGTGTTTCTGCTGTGCCTTGAAATATGGCTGAGATTTTGACATGATCAATCCGATCAATCCCATAGATAATGGAAGTGTCAATAAAACTGCGATCGTCATCGGAATACTGATACGGATCATCATAATAAATACACCGACGATCTGTGTCGCTGATGTGATGATCTGTGTCATACTCTGGTTTAAGCTCTGCCCTAATGTATCAACATCATTTGTAACTCTTGACAATACTTCACCATAGGTTCTGCTTTCAAAATATTTCATTGGCATACGATGAATCTTCTCTGAAATATCTTTTCTCATCTGGTAACTGACATTGTTTGATACATGTGTCATGATCAGTCCCTGAATAAATGAGAAAATCGCACTTGCTACATATAAGCTTAACAACATCAATAAAATATGTTTAACTTTATCAAAATCAATTCCACTTCCACCAGATACTTTGCGAACCAGTCCTTTGAAGATCTCAGTTGTTGCATCTCCTAAGATCGTTGGTCCAACAATGTTAAACACGGTACTTGCAATGGCAAAAATGATTACCATAACGATCGGAACATAGAAACGTCTCATATATTTGATCAGTTTGACCATTGTTCCTTTTAAATCTTTGGCTTTCTCGCCTGGTGCCATTCCTCTGCCTGGTCCACCCATCGGACCTCTTCTTCGATTATTACTCATGGTCAGACACCTCCCTTGCTTTCTTAAGATCATCTTCTGATAATTGCGATTTGGCAATCTGCTGATAAACCGGACAAGTATTTAATAACTCTTCATGAGTTCCTTTTCCTACGATATTTCCTTCATCTAAGACGATGATCTGGTCTGCATGAAGGATCGTACTGATCCTCTGTGCTACGATCAGTGTTGTACTTCCATTTGTTTCTTTCTGAAGTTCAGAACGAAGTTTCACATCTGTCTTATAATCAAGTGCTGAGAAACTGTCATCAAAAATATAGATTTCAGGATCTTTTGCAATAGCTCTTGCAATTGATAATCTCTGTTTCTGTCCACCAGATACGTTGGAACCGCCCTGTGCGATCGGTGAATCATACTTTTCCTCTTTCTCCTCAATGAAATCTGTTGCCTGTGCGATTCTTGCTGCACGTTTCACTTCATCGATCGTTGCATCTTCTTTTCCATATTTTAAGTTGGATTCGATTGTTCCTGAGAACAATACTCCTTTCTGTGGTACGTATCCGATCTTTTCACATAAATCATGTTGTTTTACATCACGGATATCCACCCCATCAACCAAAATACTTCCACGGCTGACATCAAAGAATCTAGGAATCAGGTTGATCAATGTTGATTTACCACTACCTGTACTTCCAATAAATGCGGTTGTTTTACCAGCTGGTGCTGTAAAACTGATATTATGAAGCACTGCTTCATCTGCATCAGGATAGCAGAAATATACATTTTTAAATTCAACTTCACCTTTTTTCTCTGGTAAAAATTCTTTTGGTTCTTCTGGATCTTTGATCATGACTTCCATATCTAAGATCTCATTGACACGTTCTGCTGCAACCTGTGCACGAGGCATCATAATAGATACCATGGAGATAAATAAGAATGCCATAATGATCTGCATTGCATACTGGATAAATGCCATCAGATCTCCAACCTGCATCTTTCCTGCATCAATATTGGATGCTCCAGCATATACGATCAGAACAGTTAAACCATTCATGATCAGCATCATTGTTGGCATCATAAATGTCATAGCTCTGTTTACAAATAAATTTGTCTTCATCAGATCCATATTGGCTTTGTCAAAACGTTCTTCTTCATGTTTTTCTGTACTGAATGCACGGATTACGGAAAGTCCAGTAAGAATTTCCCTTGTTACTAAGTTTAATCGGTCGATCAGTTTCTGTAAGATCTTAAATTTTGGCATCGCTACCTTAAATAATACAAAGATCACTAACATGATCGCGATCACACCGATAGCGATCGTCCATGTCATCTTCGCATTGGTTGTTAATACTTTGAAAATACCTCCGATCCCCATTAATGGTGCGTATACGACGATACGGAATACCATTGTCATAAACATCTGAATCTGCTGGATATCATTCGTACTTCTTGTGATCAATGAGGCTGTTGAGAATTTATCAAACTCAGAGTTTGTAAACGACATAACTTTCTCAAACACTTTCTCTCTCAGAATACGACTTAGTTTCGCAGCTAAACGTGCTGACAATAAAGTAACACTCACTGCTGCTGCCATGATCAAGAACGCAAGCCCGATCATCTTTGCTCCTGTCACTAACAGATAATGTGTCTGCATCTGGTCAATATCAAGTCCGATTGCTTTGTATTCTGAAGTCACAAAAGAAATCGCTGCCTGACTGATGATCGTATCTGGCATGTCTTTTGTATCCATGTTCTTCATCTGCGCCATCATTTTTTTCTGGCTCTTGCTTAAAGAAGCTGCTGCCTGTGGATTGGCCTGAATCTGTTTTGCCATCTGCGCTGACAACTTAAGCATTGCCTTTGACATACTCGTATCAAGATGTTCTCTGTCTTTTTTGGAGATATATCTTCTGACATATAAACGTCCGTCTTTATAATCTTTATATTTTGAATCTTTTACCTGATCTTTTGTATAAAGTTTATAAGCATCTTCCATATCATCTGCATCATCTTGTTTCATAAGAGATTTCAATGCCAGAAATGTTTCTTCTCTCATTACATCAGGAACTGCGTCTTCAATACCCTTTTGCTGAATACCTACATTGACGATATTGGATGTAAATGTTGGTAATGTCAGGTCACAACTCGCCTGTAGGATCAGCAATAACACGATCGCAATGACAGGCACATATGCTTTTTTCAAATATCGAAATAATTTAAGCATCTGATTTTTCCTTTCTTTCTTTTTTTAGTATCTCTGTCTGTTCATCCAGACAATCACAAAATTTATTTAACAGTCTCTTGAGTTCTTCCTGCTCCTCTTTTGTAAAATACTCTTGAAGTTTTTCTTGTATCATGACAAATTTTTTATGACCGTCTTCACAGATACTTCTTCCCTTCTCAGTAAAATAAATTCTGCTTTTTCTTGAATCTTTTTCGTCTTGTTTTTTCTCTATATATCCATTCTTTTCCATTCGTCCAATCATTACATTTAGCGTAGACGGCTTGACCTGCATCTTCTCGGCTAACTCTTTTTGTGTACAGCCTTCGCATTTTTTTAAATGAATGATCAGAGGCATCTGTCTCGGATGTATATTTTCTTCTTTCAAAAGCTCAAATCCATAAATCGCACTATTATGATTCACTTTGCCGATCAAACTGTAAATTCCTTCACACTTCTTCATGTATGCTCCTTTCTTTACTTTGAGTATTTTAATTAGATAACTAATCATTAGACGACTAATCAAAATTCTAACATCATGTATACAAAATGTCAATAATTTCTGTATTTTTATCTCATATGGGATTTTATCAAAATTTTCTAAAATAAAAGAACCCTTCAGCTATCACATAAGCCAAAAGGTTCTTCCTTGTTTCATTTACATATTCGACTATTTCTTTTA
>ENA-OQRA01000959-OQRA01000959.1-human-gut-metagenome-genome-assembly--contig:-NODE-959-length-16528-cov-8.082741_pt1 | contig 16528 bp, 10 predicted proteins | sample MGYA00243238_ERZ505106 | MGnify/ENA primary metagenome ERZ505106 (study PRJEB26097, sample SAMN02711298) | human gut metagenome | biome: Gut microbiome | host: Homo sapiens | place: Denmark: Copenhagen...
TCTTTCCCTACACGACGCTCTTCCGATCTTCCTTTTCTCATTTTTGTATTATTATATATACAATATTTTTCATCTGCAACCCTTTAAATTTTCACACTAACACTTGGCATCATTCTTGCTCTATAAAAAAATATCATTTAAATTGAACTATTTTTAATAACGAGGTGTATAAAAAAATGAAGAAAAAACTTTTAATTGCAACACACAGTGTATTTGCTGATGGAATCAAAAATGCTATGGAACTTGTAACTGGAGAACAAAATTCTGTTTCTACTTTATGTGCATACACCAATGACATGACAGAGGTAGAAACTCCTATCAAAGAAATTATTGATGCGTTATGTGATGACGAAGAATTAATTGTTACAACAGATATTTTCGGAGGAAGCGTCAATAATGAATTTATGAAATATCTTTCAAAATCAAATATTTACCTGATTGCTGGAGTAAATCTTCCCTTACTTTTTGAACTAATTATGAATCTTGAATCGGAAAATACAGTTCAAATGATAGAAACTGCAGTAAAAAATGCCAGAAAACAATTACAATACTGTAATCCTTTGATACAATGTTCTATTATAGAAGAAAACTTCTAGTAAGATTTGGAGTGTGATGAAATGAATTTCAGCCCTAAAACTACTTTAGTGCAAACCCAAACGTTATCCCAAACACAACTACAGTCGTTAAAAATACTGTCTTTGGATAATTTTGAGTTAAATAACTTCCTTCAAAATGAATATATTGAAAATCCTTTGCTGGATTATAATGAAAATTCAAATCTTCCTTCATGGAATCAATATGTTTCCTATTCCTCTGCAAAAGAAGACGAGGATATTTACAAAGAAATTCCTGACTTTTCGGAGAGTGGAATCAAAGAATTCCTTCTGGATCAGTTAAACCAAAGAGATTTTTCAGATTTACAGTGGGCAGCAATGCAGACCATGATTGACTGTCTGGATGACTGTGGTTATTTTAAATTGTCGTTAAAGGATTTCAGTCAATGGCTTGGTGTTGATATATCTACTGTAAAATATTGCCTGGACATACTATCCTCTTTGGAACCATTGGGAATTTTTTCAAAAGACCTCCCGCACTGTCTTTTACGTCAGTTAGAAGCACGGCAGGAACTGACACCGGAACTCAATCAAATCATCCGTTATCATCTGGATGATATTGCTGCTGGAAAAATCAATACTATCACACAAAAACTTTCTATGTCTACACAGGATGTCCGAAAATGTATTGCAAAAATCAGAGAATTAAATCCACGCCCAATCTCTGGATTTCTTACTGATTCCACAGATTATATTGTGCCGGATATTCTTATGGATTATCAAGACGGCAGTTGGACCATTAGATTAAACGATCAGTGGATTGGAAATTATTCTCTCTGTGACTATTATTTAAATATGATGCATACTTCACAGAGTCCGGAGTTAAAAGAATATTTCCGCCAAAAATACAATCGTGTGCAATTGATTATGCATAGTATTGAACAACGCCGAGAAACAATCTTAAAAATTACATCTGCTGTTTTAGAGCGCCAAAAAGACTATTTTACTGGAAATAGCACATTAAAACCTATGACACTTGCCGATATCGCTTCTGATATTTCGATGCACACATCCACCATCAGCCGTGGAATCAAAAACAAATATCTCCAATACCCTTTTGGAGTGGTTTATTTGAAAGATTTATTCACATCTTCTGCTGGAAAAAAGGATAACAACAGTCCAATTGCCGTAAAAAAACAATTGAAAACTATAATCGCTTCTGAAAACCCTAACAACCCCTACAGTGATTCGACATTATCAAATTTATTAAAGCAAAAAGGAATCAAAATTTCCAGACGTACTGTCGCAAAATATAGAGAAGAGATAGGAATTAAAAATACGTATGACCGAAAAATATATAACGAATAGAAAGGCCGCATCTGGAATCCGCAATGCAGAAATGGTACGAGAAATGATAAACGCTGGAGTAGACCAATTCGGAATCAGTCATTCCAGCGTCATGAAAATCATTTTGGAATTAGCTGCAATTGAAAAATCATCGTAATCTTTCTAATATTACTGCTATGTTACGAAACTGTATTCACAGCATTTCCGATACCGTAGCAACATGATGCCTTCATCCTTGCTACGGTAACATCACAATTATCATTGCTTTTGATAATTTCAGTCAATTTTTCTAAATAGCCTACTGCATCCAATTGGGAACTTCCAACATATTCTGACTACCTGAGTACAGAATACAATCCTATGTCAACAAAAAACAGTTAACACTAGACGATCTTTGTCTCATATAAAAAATTTTCAAAGAACCTCTTAATCACGTACTTTTATGTGTACTTCTCTTAATTGCTGTTCTGTAATCTCGCTTGGGGCTCCGTACATTAAATCCTGTGCAGTTCCGCTCATTGGGAAATCATTGATATAGCAGAAGCGGTATGCATTTTTCTCCAGTAAATCCAAACGGCTTCCCAGTTCATCTCTGATCTGCCCCGCATAGATGTAGGCTGCCTTTTCCGGCGCTGCCGATCTTGCGTCTGTCGTATATTTCTGAGCAACATTGTATTTTAATACATCTGCTCCAAAGGTTGATCCTGCCCCCTGTTTTGTACCGCTTCCAACTTCCTCATTGTCAAAGACACTGCACATCGTCACATAATCCTTAGAGCTTCACGATTTATTAATCGTTAAAGCGACAACCCCTTATTTTTATGCATAAAAAATCCCCTCTGTGATTGCTCACAAAGGGGATTTTGATTTATTAGATTAAGATCATCTAAACAATAGGTAATGCCTATTTATCAGACATTTCTTTTAATCTGTTGTATTTAGCTTCTGCGTTTGCTTTAGCTTCTGCGAACAGTTCTTTAGCTCTTTCAGGGTTCTGACGAGATAAAGCGTTGTAACGAACTTCTCCCATGATGAAGTCTTCGTATTCTGTTGTAGGAGCTTTAGAATCTAAGTGGAATGGATTCTTTCCTTCAGCAGCTAATGCTGGGTTGAATCTGAACAGATTCCAGTATCCAGAAGTAACAGCTTTCTTTTCTTCTGTCTGAGCAATCTTCATTCCACCCTTGATACCATGGTTGATACATGGAGCGTATCCGATTACTAATGATGGTCCTGGATAAGCTTCAGCTTCAGCGATTGCTTTAACTGTCTGGTTGTAATCAGCACCCATAGCGATCTGTGCTACATATACATATCCGTAGCTCATTGCGATTGCTGCAAGGTCTTTCTTCTTAGTTCCTTTACCAGCTGCCTGGAACTGAGCGATTGCACCTAAGTTAGTAGATTTAGATGCCTGTCCACCTGTGTTAGAGTAAACTTCTGTATCGAATACGAATACGTTTACGTCTTCTCCAGATGCTAATACATGGTCAACACCACCGAATCCGATGTCGTATGCCCATCCGTCACCACCGAAGATCCACTGAGATTTCTTAGATAAGAATTCTTTCTTAGCAAGGATTTCTTTGGCAGCGTCACATCCACAAGCTTCTAATGCTGCTACTAATTTATCTGTAGCTGCTCCGTTCTTGCTTCCGTCTGCATATGTGTCTAAGTATTCAGCTGCTGCTGCTTTAACATCTGCGTTATCTGTAGATTCAGCTAATGCAACAACTTTTTCTTTTGTCTGTTCTCTTAATGTATTCTGTCCTGTGAACATACCTAAACCAAACTCTGCGTTATCTTCGAACAGTGAGTTAGCCCAAGCTGGTCCCTGTCCTTTAGCGTTTGTTGTGTATGGTGTAGCAGGTGCAGATCCACCCCAGATAGAAGAACATCCTGTTGCGTTTGCGATGTACATTCTTTCACCGAATAACTGAGTGATCAGTTTAGCGTAAGGTGTTTCACCACAACCAGCACATGCTCCTGAGAACTCAAGCATTGGCTGTCTGAACTGGCTTCCTTTAACGGAATCAGCTTTGAATTTAGCAAGTACTTCTTCTTTTGCTGGTAATTTCTGACCATAGTCATAAACTTCCTGCTGATCTCTCTGAGAATCTAATCCCTGCATTGTAAGAGCTTTTTCACCCTTCTTACCTGGACAGATGTTTACACAAGATCCGCATCCTAAACAGTCAAGAACTGTAACTGTCATAGCGAATTTGTATCCTGGCATTCCAGTCATATCAGCTGTCTTAGTAGCTGCTGGAGCTGCTTTAGCTTCTTCTTCTGTCATAGCTACTGGACGGATTGTTGCATGAGGACATACATAAGCACAGAAGTTACACTGGATACAGTTATCTGGATTCCAAGAAGGAACGTCTACTGCTACTCCACGTTTTTCAAATGCAGATGCACCTAAAGGCATATGTCCATCTACGTAAGGTACTAAATCGCTAACTTTAAGAGCGTTACCTTCCTGTCCGTTAACGTAGTTCTGTACGTTGTTGATGTAATCAACAAGAGGTTTGTTATCTCCCTTAGCTTCAACGAATAAGCTTTCTGTTTCAGCGTCAGCCCATTCAGCTGGAACTGGTACTTCAACGATAGCTTTTGCACCAGCATCGATAGCATCGTGGTTCATCTTAACGATAGCTTCACCCTTCTTGCTGTAAGAAGCTGTTGCAGCGTCTTTCATATATTTGATAGCATCTTCTTCAGGGATGATTCCTGATAATTTGAAGAATGCAGACTGTAATACAGTATTGATACGTCCACCAAGTCCGATTTCTTTACCGATCTTGATACCATCAATGATATAGAACTTAATGTTGTGTTTAGCTAAGTAAGCTTTTACCTGTCCTGGAAGATGTTCTCCAACTTCTTCTGGAGTCCAGCTGCAGTTTAACAGGAATGTTCCACCGTCTTTTAAGTCCTGAACCATGTTATATTTTGTTAAATATGGTGCACAATGGCAAGCAACAAAGTCAGCTTTGTTGATCAGGTATGTTGATTTGATTGGGTCATCTCCGAAACGTAAGTGGGACATTGTAACACCACCGGATTTCTTAGAATCATAATCAAAGTATGCCTGAGCATATTTGTCTGTATGGTCACCAATGATCTTGATAGAGTTCTTGTTAGCACCAACAGTACCGTCGGCTCCAAGTCCCCAGAATTTACAAGCTACGATGCTGTCTGGAGCTGTAACTGGAGTTTCTCCTCTTTCAAGAGATAAGTTAGTAACATCATCCACGATAGATAATGTGAATTCGTTTTTATCAACGTTTTCGAATGTAGCGATGATATCAGCTGGTGTAGTATCTTTAGAACCTAATCCATAACGTCCACCATTGATTGTGCAGCTTTCGAATTTTGTTCCTCTTAATGCGTTAACAACATCAAGGTATAATGGTTCTCTTGCTCCAGGCTCTTTAGATCTGTCTAATACGTTGATAACTTTTGCTGTATCAGGGATTGCTTCTACTAATTTCTCAGCAACGAATGGTCTGTAAAGACGAACTTTAACAACACCGACTTTTTTACCCTGTTTCATTAAGTAATCGATTGTTTCGTCGATTGTTTCACAAACAGATCCCATAGCGATGATTACGCTCTCAGCGTCTTCAGCTCCATAGTAGTTGAATAATTTATAATCTGTTCCGATCTTAGCGTTAACCTGATTCATGTAATCTTCAACGATTGCAGGGAAAGCATTATATGTTGAGTTAGCTGCTTCTCTTGCCTGGAAGAAGATGTCTGGGTTCTGAGCTGATCCACGAAGAACTGGATGTTCTGGGTTTAAGCACTCAGCTCTGAATTTGTCGATTGCTTCATAATCAACCATATCTGCAAGATCATCATAATCCCACATTTCGATTTTCTGAATTTCATGAGATGTTCTGAATCCATCGAAGAAATGTAATACAGGAACACGTCCTTTAATTGTTGCTAAATGAGCTACTGCTCCTAAGTCCATAACTTCCTGAACACTAGAGCTGCAAAGCATTGCGAAACCTGTCTGACGACATGCATAAACGTCAGAGTGGTCACCAAAGATGTTCAGTGCGTGAGATGCAAGTGCACGAGCAGATACATCAAATACGCAAGGCATCTGTTCACCAGCGATCTTATACATGTTAGGAATCATTAATAACAGACCCTGAGATGCTGTATAAGTAGTTGTTAATGCACCAGCTGCTAAAGAACCATGTACAGTTCCTGCTGCTCCTCCTTCAGACTGCATTTCAACTAATTTTACAGGATGTCCGAAAATATTTTTCTTTCCCTGTGTTGCCCACTGGTCAGTTGACTCTGCCATTGGTGAGGATGGTGTAATAGGATAAATTGCTGCAGCTTCTGTAAAAGCATATGATACGTGTGCAGCGGCTGTGTTACCATCCATGGTTTTCATTTTTCTTGCCATGTTCTCTTCCTCCTAAAAAATCTCGTGTGAATATATTCACACATTGTTAATCTCTACGTCCACCTAGCATATGGGCGTAGAAAATATCACTACAACTTTCACAAGTTGCTTAAAACATAAACAAAGCTGTATACATATAACTTTTGTATACAGCTTTATTCTACATTATTTGCACAAGTTTTTAAAGAGATTTTTATGTATTTTTAGGTATTTTTTTTTGTACGCCAAAAAAATAACAATCTTTTTGAATCCTTAGTAAAATACTCAAGATTTTGAATTCGTTGTATTTGTGCTATTTGTACTATTTTTATCTTTTGTGCTTGTGCTTTTCGCATTCTTATGTTCATCGAATGTTTTTGTGAAAACATGGGTTCCTTTTTTGCTTCCGTCAGTTCTATAATATAGGTAATCATGTTTCTTTGGATGCATCGCAGCCTTGATCGCCGTGTCTGACGGATTACAGATCGGTCCTGCTGGCAACCCTTTCATAACGTAAGTATTATACACCGTTTTCACTTTCAGATCTTTATAATAAACTTTCTTCGCATTATATAATCCATTTGTTGTGGTATACAAAACGGTCGGATCGATCTGAAGTCTCATTTTCGCTGCAAGGCGATTCTCAATGACTCCTGCGATCATCGGACGTTCTGACATATTGCTTGCTTCACGTTCGATCATTGATGCGATCGTCATGATCTCTGCCATAGAACGCTTTCCTTTATAAGACTTCGCAAGTGCTGAATATTTCTTATCGAAATTATCAAGCATCTTCTGGATCAGATCTTCTGGTTTGGAACTTTTGTAAATCTTATAAGTATCCGGATACAGATAACCTTCTAATTTGTACTTTGTTCCCTTCTTTGGGTCAATGTCTTTAATAAAATCGTTTTTATACTGATCTGTATTCTTCGCAGCCTTTATAAATTCATCTGCTTTAAAGACTCCCTGTTTCTCTAGCCGTTTTGCTATCATATCAATGGAATATCCTTCCGGGATCATGACTGTGACGACTCTTCTTGCCTCTGCAAGTTTTCTGGCCTCTTCTGCTTTCTGCTGCCTGTAAGCCATATATTTTCTTCCAGCAAATATACCTCCTGCCACAATGACCACTAGTAAAATGATGACTCCAATGACAAATGGAGCTCTGGAACGATTTCTTCTTCCACGTCTGCGCCCCCTTCTGCGCCTTCTGGAATTATGATCAAAATCTAAATATAAATCCATGATGTCCTCCCAAATTTTTATTATCGTATGATTTTAAAATCATACTGTGTTCCTATGCTATTATACTCGCATTTTGTAGAAATAAAAGCTTTTTCATTAAATTTTGTTCATATTCTTAACTTTTTTGTAATTTTTGTGTAAAAATATGCATATTTTGGATTGTAACTCTTCTGGTCAAACTGCTGTACTTTTTTTAGTATTTCCATTATAATCAAAGCATAGCCGTAAACGGCAAAAGATTATAAAATATAGAAAGGAATTTCATATTATGGCAAATCCAATTGTAACGATCACTATGGAAAATGGTGATGTAATGAAAGCAGAATTATATCCGGAGATCGCTCCGATCACTGTTGAGAACTTTGTAAATCTTGTAAAAGACGGTTTCTATGATGGTTTAACTTTCCATCGTATCATCAACGGATTTATGATCCAGGGTGGATGCCCATTAGGTACAGGAACAGGTGGTCCTGGACATACGATCAAAGGAGAGTTCAGCCAGAACGGTGTGATCAACAACTTAAAACACACTCCTGGTGTTTTATCCATGGCTCGTTCTATGATGCCTGATTCTGCCGGATCACAGTTCTTTATCATGCACAAAGCTGCTCCACATTTAGATGGACAGTACGCAGCATTTGGTAAGATCATCGAAGGAATGGATGTTGTAAATAAGATCGCTGAAGTTGCAACAGATTATTCCGATAAACCATTAGAACCACAAGTTATGAAGACTGTAACTGTGGAAGAATAGTCAACTATATCCTTACAGCACAGAGCCGGACCATCAATCTTCATTTGTATCCGGCTCTTAATTTTTATAAATATTTAGATGGGGAATGATAATATGAGTGAAAACAACAAACTAATCTTTCTGGATGTCGATGCGACTTTGTACAGTAAAGAACAGCGTCTGGTTCCAGAATCTACGATCAAAGCGATCCATGAAGCACAGGAAAATGGTCATAAAGTCCTGATCAACACTGGACGACCTCTTGTTTATTTTGAAAAAGAGATTCTCGATATTGGCTGCGACGGTTATCTTTGTTCTAACGGAGTTCACATCCTTCTCAATGGTGAAACGATCTATCACAAAACAGTTCCTGAAACAGTCGTTGAACAAATCAAACGGATTTGCGAAGAAAACAATATCTATGGAACCTTTGAAGGGGAAAAATGTTCTTATTTCCGCGATCATAACGTTGACTTTCATCCACATTATGGATTTATGATCACTGCTTTTGACCTTGCTCCTTATATGGCGCATGAATTTACATGGGATCATGTTGAAAATCCTGATAAAGGGACTGGTCTTACATATGTCGCTGATCATCTCAACATCTCTACAGATGACTGCTACGCATTTGGAGACAGTAATAACGATATCTCCATGTTTAAAGCTGCTGGCCATGGAATTGCTATGGGAAATGCCTGTGATGAATTAAAAGAAATTGCGGAATATGTTACAGATTCCGTAAATGATGATGGGATTTATCATGCATTTAAACATTACCATTTGATTTAATATAAGAGGGGTATTGCAAGTTTTTGTTACTACTTTTGCAATTTAAAAGAAAAGCAGCTAGAAATCTTAAATTTTGATTTCTAACTGCTTTTTCTTTCAATAAATATCAGAGATTACTTTACTATTTAATTTTAATTGTAACCGTCTTGCTCTTTCCGCTTCCATCCACTGCTCTTGCTGTGATCTTCACGGATTTTTTCTTTCCAGCTTTGTATGTTGTTACAGTTCCTTTGGAAGAAACTTTCGCATATTTTGTATTGCTGCTTGACCATTTTAATGTTCTATTTGCCCCTGAAGATGCGCTTGTTTTTCCTTTCAGATATAACTTCTTACCAGCTTTTACTGATTTAACTCCAGAAATGTAGACTTTCTTTACGATACCTTTCTTGACATAAATCTTATATGACGCTTTCTTACCACTTCCGTCTTTGGCTGTCGCTGTGATCGTTACTGTTTTTCCACCCATTTTCTTCTTCGTTGTAACGACACCGCTGCTGCTGACTGTTGCAACTTTGGTATTGCTTGATTTCCATGTAACACCTTTATTGTATGCATTGGATGGTGTTACGGTCGCCTTTAATGTTACTTTCTTACCGGTTGCAATCTTGTTAGATGTTGTTGATGTGATCGTGATCTTGCTAACTTTGATATTTTCTACTGTTACGATACAGTACATTACATTTCCATCAGATGTTACCGCCGTAATAATTGCTTTTCCTGCAGTCTTAGCTGTTAATTTACCTGCTGCGTCAACTGTTACAACTGCTTCGTTAGAAGATGTCCATTTTACTGTTCCAATTGAAGCTGTTGCATAATCTGGTAAATATGTGATCTTCAGCTGTTCTGTCTTGCCTGGATTTAATGTTACAAATGTTTTGTTTAATACAACCGCCTGTGTAGGAATCTTACCTGTTTCGTCTGTTGTGTAAACTTTGATCGTTTTTGTTGTTGTTCCAGCTTTTAATGTCAGTGTTGCCATCTGACCTTTTGTTCCAGCTTTGATCTTATCGCCAACAGTTACTGCATTTGAAGAGGATGTGATCGTGCATGCTTCTTTGCTGTCTACAAATACACCTTTTGTAAACTCCTGTATTGTTAATTCCTGTCCTTCTTTTAGATACAGGCTATCGCTTAAGAATGACATTCTTGTCGCTGTGCTTGCTGTTGTTGGCAGATATAAGGATTCTAATTGTGCTTTTAGGTCATTTAATGCTGTAAAATCTGTCACAGATGTTCCTCTTAGATAGAGTGTTTTTAACTGTTTTAAATTCTTTATGAAACTGATGTCTGTGATGTTTTTGTTGTTTTCGAGATCGATCTTTTCGCAATTGACTGCTTCGGATAAACCTGCTAAATCTGCATTCGTCAGATCTTTATTTTCTAAATTAATAGATTTTACATTTTTGATCTCTTCTGTTGAGATCATTCCATCGTTATTTGCATCTGCCTTTTCTTTTTTTCCATCTTTATCTGCATCTGTCTCTAATGCATCGTATACTTTGTAACTTGTCAGTGGAATGATATCTTTTCCTACGGCTGCTACCTGAATCTCAATCGTTGCTGTATATGTCTTTCCTGCTCTTGCTACTACCGCTTCTACCGTTGCTTTTCCTGCTGCTTTTGGTTCCAGATAGTATGTCTTTGTTCCATCCTGCGCTGTTTCTGTGCGGATATTTAAGATCTTTGTATCTTTTGATGTGATCGTTACTACATCATCTTTTTCCAGATTATTTAACTTGATCTGTTTCTTAAATGCTCCTACACTTACATTTGGATCATTTTTATCAAACTCTGGTGTTGTTGCACTTTTGGCTGTCACATTTACTGGAATCGTTACAAATACTGTTGGTGTTGTTGTACTCTCAACTTTTAAATTCGTCGTTCCTGCTTCTGCTGTATCCACTGCTTCCAGACTTATAGTTCCATCTGTCTGAACCTGGATTGATTTTAATTTTGCTGTTGTTCCTGCTGCTACTTCCTCAGAATACTTAACATCTTTGCATCCTTTTAAGATTCCTTTTGGAAGGATAGGATCATTTGTTTTGGCTCCTTTTTCTACTGTGATCGGATCTTTCTTGATCAACGCAATTCTGTCTGCTGTGGAAACCTTTGTACCTTCCAGATTGATTTCCTTTAGATTCGTCATAGATTTTAATGCATCAATCTTACTTACATTTGTATTCTTGCTTAAATCTAATTTTTCACAACCAGTTGCATACTGAAGATATGCTACTTCTGCATCTGTCAGACCTTTATCAGAAAGATTGATCTCTGTCTTCGCTGCTAAGTCTGCTTTGGTAAGTGCACCTTCTTCCTTTCCACTAAATACCTGATACATCGTTTGTGAAGTAAATGGAATGATATTATCATCTTTGCTTAAATTAAATTCAAGCTGAGCACTTACTCCATCTAATGGCTTTTTATTCTTTTCAAATGTTGCTATTACAGTAACTTTTCCGCTGTCTTTTAATGCAATCGGCATATACTTCACAACTTCTGTTCCATCTGCTTGTTTGAAAGTCTTTTGTTCAATCTTTAATGCTGTTTGATCAGAAATATTGAAGTTGACTTTATCAAAGTCTTTTGCCTGAGTTCCCTGGAATTCATAATACTTGAAATTTCCTACTGTTACATTCTGGGATTCTGCCGCAAATGAAATCCCACTTGTAACTGTTGGTGTGGTTGTACCTTCCTGTGTCACTGCTGCCTGATTCCCCTGATCTGTTGTTGCCGCCATTACCGTAAATCCGTTGACCGGTATCATGGATATACTGAGCAGACATGCTAACAGTTTCTTTCTGCTCTTTCCATTTAAGTGACTGAATACTTTCCATCCTTTTTGCATGAAATTCGTCCTCCTTTTCTTCATGTTTGAATCTGCATATTGCTTTGTTTATTATAACACTTTTTTGTGTAGAATGCATAAAAGAGTGATCAATCTGATCACTCTTTTAGCGCATTTTGAGATTATTTAATTTTAATCGTTACAGTTGCTTTCTTTCCACGTACTTTTTTCCGTGGAATCTTAGTCTTCTTCATAAGTGAAACCTCCCTATTAACTTATTATCCCTATTTACAATTACTATACTTTTTTAATTATACTCCTGCATTAATCTTTATTCAATGTATTTATTCCCATTTTATACACATTTTTCATGCATACAATAAAAAACAGTCACTCCAAATAATTATTATTGACATTTTATAGTTATTCTCGTATAAATAAATTTATTACATACCAAAAGACTAAGACAGCCAGTTTCAAGATCGTATAAATACACATCTTCAAAACTGACTGCCTTAGTCTTTTGTTCATTAGAGTTTTTATTTAATTATTTTTATATCTGATGCTGTGGCGCTCCATTAGGTTCCAATGTTCCTCCAACCTGTTTCTTCATTCTGAATCGGTAGAAAATAATCGTTGCTAATGTTGACACAACTAAGATTCCAACAAATACTGCAATATCCTGTCCGATCCGTCCATCCATAGATAGTGTGTGACGGAATGCGTGTACTGTATAGCTGAATGGCATATATTTGTGTAATACTGTGTAGAAGTGTGGTGCCATATCCAATGGATATGTTCCTCCGGCTGCACCTAACTGTACGACCATGAATACTAACATGACGTAACTTCCGACACGGTTTAATAACATCTCGCCAAAGCAGATCAATGACATAAATGCCATGGATGCTAAGACGGCCATTCCAAATGTTTTTCCTACGTAATGTGGTTCGAGTCCATTGATTCCCATTAAAACTGCAACCATGATCACTGCCTGCGCAATGGATACTGCTGCCATAACTGTGACTTTGCTTAACCACCACTGAAGTCCACTCTTGACTTCTTCGTTTTTCTCCATTAAAGGATACATTAATGTAAATGCCATACATGCTACGAATAATCCAACGGACATCATATATGGTGCCATTGCGTGACCATTGTTATCAACGTGTGAATATTCTACATTCTTAGCTTTTACTGGTGCGGCAAACATTTTGTTTGTCTTCTTGGTTGCCTTGATACTGTTAACCTGATCTGCTCCTTTTTGTAAGGAATCTTTTAATGTCTTGCTTCCACTCTGAAGTGTTCCGATTCCATTTCCAAGAGTTGTAGATCCTGCTGCTAACTGACTTGATCCACTTGCGATCTGTCCAGCTCCAGATGCTAACTGTCCGGCTCCACTGTTTAATGTATTGTTGTTAGCAACTAAGGCTGCTGTTCCTGATTTCAGTGTTTTTGTTCCTTTGTAAAGTTTTGCTGTTCCTGACTTAAATGTTGGAAGTTTTGAGCTTACCTGACCAATTCCACTATTCAGCTGAGTTGCTCCGCTATTTAATGCTTTGGAATTGTTTGTTAATGTTGTAAGTCCTGTGTTCAGACTTTCAACTCCTGCTGTGTAGTTGGCAATTCCAATCTTTAATCCGCTTGTGCTGTCGTTGATTCCAGATTCTAAGGTTGTCATTCCTGTCTGTACTTTTGTAGCACCTTCTGATAACTGAGTCAACGCCTGGATCATACCCATTGTATCCTGAGTTGTTCCCTGACGGTCTAATGTTGTTTTTACTTCATTTAAGCCTTCATACAGACCATTCATCATCGCTTTTTCGTATCCAGAAAGTGTCTGGGATGATTCTGCAAGTTGCTTAGATGATTTTGCTAAAGAACTAACATATGCTTTCACTGTTGCAAGTTGCTGTTCACTACTTGCGGACTGTGTTTTTGCTGTTGTTTTTGTATCTGCCGCTTTCTGTGCATTTGTATATGTTTCATCAACATTATTTTCAACATCAGATGCTGCGCTATCTACCTCGTCGATTTCAGCTAATAATGCTTTTTTATCTTCTTCGCTTAATTTATCAAGTACAGATGAATTCTTTAACTTGCTTACTTTGCTGTTTAAGTTAGATACACTTGACTTTGCATTTGCTGCACTGTTTGCTGCCTTCTTCGATGTTTCATTGTCTGCTGTCTGTGTTGATGTCTCTGATGCGGTTGATCCAGCAGAAAGCATTTGATTCAATTCATTTAATTTTGTATTGAATGCTTCTAATTGTGTATCGAAATCGCTTCGTTTGCTTATAATTCCATCTTTCTTCGCTTCATTTTCTTTTAGCTGAATTCCAAGTCCCTTAGATGTTTCTTTTGTCTGACCCAACAGATTTTTAAGGCCTGCTGATAATGTTCCAGTTCCATCTTTTAAATTCTTACTTCCACTGGATAATTTTTCAACACCTGCATTTAATGCTTTATTATTCTCTGCAAGCTGTTTGCTTCCAGCCTGTGCTGTGCTGACTCCGTTTGTATACTGGGAGATTCCTAATTTTAAGGATTTAGAACCATTGGATAACTGAGTTGCTCCTGTCTGCAGGGCTGCAACTCCATTTTTCAATGTCTTTGTTCCTGATTTTAAAGATTTTGCTCCACTGTCAACTTTGGCTACACCTGCTGTATATGTTTTTAGCCCTACGGAAAGTGATTTTGCTCCATTCTGAAATGTTAATGTGCTGGATGCTAATTTCTTTAAATTCTGTTCGATCGTATCATTTCCAGCTTTCAGCTTCTTCGCTCCGCTTTCGATCTTTTTGGATCCATCTGCTGCTTTCTGGAAACCGCTTCCGGCTGTCTTGATCTGGTCAAATACGGTCTTTACATAAGTTTCTGTTACTTTTTCTCTGACTGACTTCTCAATCTTCGCCATGGCACTATCATCCATCTTGGATGCTACATAGTTCGTACCTGGGTTTGTCTTGTATGTCAGTTTCATCTGTTTTGGATTCTTATCCATTAATGTTGTTGCATTCTTTGAGAAATTTTCTGGAATGGAAATGATCATATAGTATTCTCCACTCTTCAATCCTTCCTCTGCTTTCTTGTCACTTACAAAATGAAAATCCAGTGATCCTGAATCTTTCAGATTCTTTACCAGATCATCTCCTACTTGTAATGTTTTTCCCTCGTAATTTACCTTCTTATCGTGATTGACTACCGCTACTGGTAATTGATCTGCATCTCCGTATGGATCCCACATAGAACCAAGGAATACAGATGTATAAATTGCAGGAATCGTAATGATCGCGATCAAAATGATAATCATCCAGGGGTTCTTTGAAATTTTCTGCCATTCTCGTTTTAACATGATCACAGCTGCTCCTTCCTTGCATTTTTATTACTTATATAGAGGTCATACCTCTTTGAATCATTGGTTATTATATGCACTTCCTTGATAAAAGTCAATAATTTATTGAACATTGGTCATTTTTTTATTTCATACATAACTTTCTTTTTCATTTATGATATATCTTTTTTCTTCTGTTCATTTTCTTTTGATTCTGTTATGATAAAAGTGCTTTTTTTATTTGAATTTTAATGGAAACGAGGAATTTTATTACATATGATACAAGATATTTATCCACATAAACTAAACAATCAATATCATCCAGATCAAAAACCAGATGCTGACAGCATTATTTTATATTTTACACAGGAAGGTCTTCTTCATCGTTTATTAAAGAAAGAAGACTTAGAAGAAATGGGGCAGGAAGATCTATTTTCTCTGGATGAAATGATCTATACCGGTGATGGTAAGAAACTTGCAAGACCAACTCTTTTAAATGAGGAACATCTATTTTTATCATTCCCTAGATTAAGTGATTTTGTGAATGATACTCATGTTACAGAAGAAACTCTTACATATCTTTTCTCTGTGGATGATGACAACTACTTCTTATTAAATGAAGCTCCGGAAGAAATTCCTGAAGATTACGAATTCAATACCGTACGTGAGCTTCGCAATTTACAGATTGGTCCAAAATACCGTACATTTGCGGCGATCACTGGTTTACATCTTTATAACTGGTACCGCACAAACCGTTTCTGTGGATGCTGTGGACACAAGACCGTTCATTCTTCCACAGAACGTGCTTTAAAATGCCCATCTTGCGGTCACTTGATCTATCCAAGAATCGTACCTGCTGTTATTGTTGGAGTTAAAAATGATGATAAGATCCTGCTTACAAAATACCGTAAGGGATTCACTCCATTTGCCCTGATCGCCGGATTTACAGAGATCGGTGAAACTTTGGAAGAGACTGTTGCACGAGAGGTCATGGAAGAAGCTGGTATTCGTGTGAAGAATATTCAATATTATAAATCTCAGCCTTGGGGTGTTGTGGATGATCTGCTGGCTGGTTTTTATTGTGAGGTAGATGGAGATACAGAGATTCATATGGATGCTTCAGAATTGAAACTTGCTGAATGGAAGAGCCGCGATGAGATTGAACTACAGCCGAATGATTTTAGTTTGACGAATGAGATGATGCGGGCGTTTAAAGAAGGAAAGTTTTAGTTTGAAGACGGAAATTATTGGTGGAATATTATAAAAAGAGATCATGTGTCCGTACGGTTGCTGACACATGATCTCTTTTTATAATATTCAAATAATTTAC
>ENA-OQRA01000965-OQRA01000965.1-human-gut-metagenome-genome-assembly--contig:-NODE-965-length-16493-cov-6.107860_pt1 | contig 16493 bp, 16 predicted proteins | sample MGYA00243238_ERZ505106 | MGnify/ENA primary metagenome ERZ505106 (study PRJEB26097, sample SAMN02711298) | human gut metagenome | biome: Gut microbiome | host: Homo sapiens | place: Denmark: Copenhagen...
ATCTACACTCTTTCCCTACACGACGCTCTTCCGATCTTCCGGCTGGTTCAATATATCATAGCCGTTGATTTTTACGGTTCCACTTGTAGCACCGATATAACCGGTAAGTATGTTCATTGTTGTTGATTTTCCTGCACCATTTGGTCCGAGAAGTCCGTAGATCTTTCCGGGTTCAATTGTCAGTGACAGATTATCTACAGCTACATGATCACCGTATTTTTTTACGAGATTACTTATTTCTATCACAGTAATTCTCCTCCTTTTATTATTGATGTACTCTCAGAATGCTTCATTTAGAAGATTCCGTGAGTACATATTACTGTTATTTATTGTAAAAAAAAAGAGTGTTCAATCTGTGAACACTCTTTTGTAAATATATGATCATACTGCACGATTATCTGACGATCATTGCTTCTCTTTCTGCACCTGTTCCTATGAATTTTACAGGTACACCGATATACTCCTCTATGAAATTGATGTATGCTTTTGCCTCTTCCGGGAGCTCATCAAATGTCTTGCAATCTGCGATACTCTCGTCCCATCCGCCTTTAAGCTCTTTGTATACAGGCTTTGCATTGTTAAGCACATTTAAGTTTGTGGTAAAATCCTCTGTCACCTCTCCGTTTACATCGTATCCGGTACATACCTTTATAGTATCGAATTTACCGATCGTATCGAGATGGTTTACAGATAATCCTGTAAGTCCATTGAGACGCTTAGCATATTTAAGTGTAACAAGGTCAAGCCATCCACATCTTCTAGGACGTCCTGTTGTCGTGCCATACTCATGTCCAAGCTCACGGATCCTGTCTCCCGTCTCATCAAGCAGCTCTGTAACATATGGTCCCTCACCTACACGGCTTGAGTATGCTTTTATTACACCATATACATTTCCGATATCTGAAGCTGAAAGTCCTGTTCCTGTAAGGATTCCGCCGATCGTAGGGTTTGAAGATGTAACATACGGATATGATCCAAAATCAATGTCAAGAAGTGTAGCCTGAGCACCTTCCACTACTACCTTTTTATCATCCTCAAGAGCCTTATGTAAAAGTGTGACAACATCACATACATATGGTTTTAATTTCTCTGCATATTCACTATACTGTGCATATGTCTTTTCAAAATCAAGTTCTTTTGTGTAATCCGTTTCAGGATCATATACTTTAAGAAGGGCAAGCTTAAGCTCTGTATGCTCTTTTAATCTTTCTTTGAAATCAGGAGCATATAAATCCTCCATCCTGATTCCGCTTCTTTCGTATTTGTCACAGTATGAAGGTCCGATACCTTTTCCTGTAGTACCTATCTTCTTTGCTTTTCTGGCCTTTTCAAGTGCCAGATCAAGTTTTCTGTGATAAGGGAATATAACATGTGTTTTATCACTTATCTTAAGATATTTATCTACATCATATCCGTGCTCTTTAAGATTATCTATTTCTTCAAGAAGTACTTCCGGATTAAGTACAACTCCGTTTCCGATAACACCAGTCGTATGACCTGATAAAAGTCCTGATGGGATAAGGTGCATTGCATATTTTACACCATTTGCTTTTATTGTGTGACCGGCATTGTCTCCACCTGTAGCTCTTACTGCTACGTCAGCATCTGCTGCCAGATAGTCAATTACCTTTCCTTTACCTTCATCACCATAAAAGCATCCTATTACTACATCTACTTTTGACATTTTACATGCCTCCCTTATATTATTCACATGGATCATGCCATGTTTATCACTTTTTATAACTTTCTTTTTGAAAGTAACTATTTTATATCTATTTTCTTAGAACAAGCTATCGCAAGAGCACCAGGTCCGATATGGCACGAAACACTGAGCGAAAGTGGATTTAAAACTATCTCATTCTCAGGAAATGCTGCCTGAACTTCCTCTTTGAATGCAAGCGCAGCCTCAAGATCATGTGTATATGCCATCTCAAGATTTATATTTCTTCCATCTGCACTGTCAAATCTTTTCTCAAAATCTGATTTCATTGCCTCTATCATTATGTTTTTGGCCTGTTTTACAGTGCGCGCTTTTGCAAATGCATCGAGTTTTTCTCCCTGTATCTGAAGAACAGGCTTTAATTTGAGAAGTGTTCCAAGAGCTGCTGCTGCCGGTGTTATCCTGCCACCTTTTTTAAGATATGTCAGTGTATCCACCATGATATATATAGAAGAATCGAATTTTGCAGCCTCCAGTATATCTTTTATCTCTTTAGCACTTTTTCCTGCCTCTGCAAGGTTTTTTGCATCGATCACCGATTGTCTCATCGTTACTGATATACGCTGGTTGTTTACGACTTCAACCTTTCCATCATAGTCCTGTGAAAGCATATATGCAGTCTCACATGAACTTGAAAGTCCTGATGACATCGGGATATATACAACCTCATCATATTCCTTTAAAAGCTCATCCCATTTATCTGTCACATCTCCGACAAGCGGCATGGATGTTTTTATGTCTCCTCCTGCCTGAAGCTTCTCATAAAACTGTTCCTGAGACAGATCAATATCTTCATAGAACATTTCTTCATTTATATAGAACGGCATTGGAAGGACAACTACTCCCATTTCCTTCGCCTGTGTCTGTGTGATCCCGCTATTGGAATCGGTCATAATAATAACCTTACTCATCTATTCACACTCCGATATTCTTTATATAACTGCATTTTCCAGTTATAAGCATTCTCAACCAGTTAATTATACCATAGCAGACTTTGTTTGAAAAGAATTTTTTAAACCTTACAATGTGAACAACAACAGAGCTGCATGATGGCATCCATCATATACAGCTCTGCTACATATATCCCTATATATTTTTTATTATTTCAGTAACAAGGCTTTCAAAATCCTTTGCAACCCTGTCGGCTGTTTCCTGTACTTCTTTATGTGAAAGCTTCTCATTTGTGACACCGGCAGCCATATTTGTGATACATGATATACCACAGATTTCCATGCCCATGTGCCTTGCTGCAAGAGCTTCACATGCAGTGCTCATACCTACCGCATCTGCACCCCAGATTCTTATCATCCGTATCTCAGCCGGTGTCTCATATGCCGGGCCTGTCAGCTGTGCATATACCCCCTCCTGTAGTTTGATTCCCAGCTTATCTGCCTGTTCCTTTATGACTGATTTCATCCTAAGACTGTATACCTCACTCATGTCGGGAAATCTTACTCCGAGTTCCTCAATATTCTGTCCGATAAGAGGACTTGGAACACCTGTTGTGATATGGTCAGTGATAAGCATGAAATCTCCCGCCTTATAGCTTAGGTTTACACCTCCTGCTGCATTTGTAAGTATGAGCTTTTTCGCTCCCATAAGTCCCATAAGCCGTGTTGGCAGTACAACATCTGTCATAGGATACCCCTCATAGTAATGCACTCTGCCCTGCATTGCCACTACAGGTACATCACCTATATATCCGAACACATATCTGCCTTTGTGCCCTGCTACTGTTGACACCGGAAAGCCTTCAATATCAGTATACTCGATCATACACTCCGTTTTAATATGCTCCGCATAATTTCCCAGACCTGATCCAAGTATTAATGCCACCTCCGGCACAAAATCTGTTTTCTGCCTTACACTTGCAAGGCATGTCATTAATTTTTCATATACATTGTCCATGCTTTTTCTCCTATCTGTCTACTTTATCATTTATTACACTTTTAAGCATCTCATACTGTCTGCTGCTTATATAGATTTTATTTCCTTTTTTAGTTATCATTTCTTCTGAAACAAACCTTTTAACCGCACGGCTTATACTCTTAAGGCAAAGTCCTGTCGCATCCGTCATTCCCTGTCTGCTCTCATTTATACATACTATCCCATTATGATTATACTGCTCGTAGCAGTGTATAAACATTAGTGCCAGCCTGTCTGATCCTTGAAGAAACAAATATAAGCGGTTCCTCCTCTCCTCTTCAAGAAGATATGTACAGGTTATGAGTGTTTCCTTGCGCAAAGCCTCAATATCTGAAAAAATCCATTTTTCGTATTTGTCCCTTGACAGCTTTACGATGATGCAGTCTGTTACCGTCTCAATGGTTGCCTTATAACATTCCTGTTTCATAAGAGCCTCCATGCCTCCAAATGCGATCAGATTTTTTGGCTTCATAAAGTCAAATGCGATTCCAAGTACACGGTAATCCGTTGCCTTGACACGTCCATCCGCCACAAAATAAATCATATTAGCCGGCTCATTCTCAGTAATAACTACGGAACCTGCCTTAACATTATCAGTCATAAGTGAATCCAGCAGCCACAATGGCGCCGTCTTGAAATACTCTTCAAACTGCCATTGTGTATTTTTGTCCATTTTCTTTAAAAATGGTAAAACCTCATTCAAGTAATTGTGCTCCATACCTCCTCCTAATTTTTTTCATCTGATCAGCTATGAACTGGATAACAGGACCTGCCGATAATGCCGTGATCACAGTGATCACCCCCACATTACCGCCAAGCAGTGTGCCTGTTACGATACAACAGATGTCAAAACCGATTTTCACAGACCGATACTCTTTTTTCAGTCTGTCCTTTATTATCATTACTACTCCTGTAAACGGATCAAGTCCTATATCAGCTGTTATATACATTGCTACCCCCGTATACAAAAGCAGACATCCGGTGACAGCTCCCAAAATCTGTATTGGAAATGTCTGCACTTTAAATAGCAGATGATATATCCTTCCCCCTATATCTACTATCATACCATATGGAATAATATAAATAAATGTCCCAATATTAACATAATGCCTTCCTGTAAAAAAAACAACCACGCACAGTATAATATTTACTATATTTGATGCTGTTCCAAGCTGTTCTCCTGTAAGCCCCAGAGCATTTCTTATACCATCATACATGATTCCGACCGGATCGTTTCCCAATGCGGCAGCAGCATTAAAGGCAACACCTGTTCCCACCAGAAAAATACCTATTACAGCCATGATAAACCTGCATATTTTCTCCTTCTTCATACACTTTTCCTGCACTATATGAGTTTATCAAGGATCGAATGTCCTATTGCTCCATCAGGCATCCTGACTCCGAAATTGTCTGCAATAGTAGCTCCGATCACTGCAAAAGTATCCTCGCTGTCTATTGCGCCGCCCTCTTTCATCTCCTTAGAGTATGCAATAAAAGGTACATACTCTCTCGTATGGTCTGTGCCTGTATATGTAGGGTCATTTCCATGGTCTGCCGTGATGATGAGCAGATCATCATGTCTCATTTCATCTATCAGCACCCCCAGATTTTTATCAAACTTTTCGATTTCCTGTCCATATCCCTGTGGATTTCGTCTGTGTCCCCAAAGTGCGTCAAAATCTACCAGATTTACAAAACACAGTCCATTAAATTCACCTTTACATATCTCTATCGTCTGCTCCATTCCGTGTACTGAACTTTTTGAGCGGTACGTCTGTGTAATGCCCTCTCCACAGAATATATCATTGATCTTTCCTACACCGATCACGTCAAAACCATTGTCCTTTAATGCATTTAAAACAGTAGCCCCCGTAGGCTTGAGAGCATAGTCATGGCGATTGCTCGTTCTCTTAAACTCCCCCTTTTTCTTTCCAACATATGGTCTGGCTATGACTCTTCCCACTCTCCACTCATCTTTTAAAGTGATCTCTCTTGCTATCTCACAGCAGCGGTACAGATTGTCCAAATCAAAGGTTTCCTCATTGCCACATATCTGGAGCACAGAGTCTGCAGATGTATATACGATCATGGCTCCTGTATTTATTTCTTCTTCGCCAAGTTCCTCTATTATCTCTGTTCCGCTCGCACTCTTGTTTCCGATAACCCTTTTACCGCAACGGTTTTCAAGTTCTGTGATAAGCTCTGGTGGAAAACCATGCTCTGTAAATGTGATAAAAGGTTTTTTTGTCTTGATACCCATCATCTCCCAGTGTCCGGTCATCGTATCCTTTCCGTTGCTGGCCTCTGCAAGCTGCATAAAACGGCCTATCGGCTCTGCCACTGCTTTCATTTTTCCACCGGAATGCAGATTTATCATTCCAAGCCCTGAAAGATTAGGTATATCCAGTGTCTGCATTCTGTCAAGTATATGTCCAAAGGTGTCCACATCCTTATCTCCGAATCTTTCAGAGTCCGGCATTGCTCCGATTCCAAGAGAATCAAGCACTATAACAAAAATTCTTTTGTACATATCCCTCTTTACCTCCATTTTAATTTTCTGTATAAGCTATCCTTTACAGAATCATCCGCAAACGCCACATCCACAGCATTTCTCATCAGAAGTGGCAGTTCATCATCGTTTATCCCATAAGTTTTCTGTATGAAATCAAGCTCTTTTGTAAGTGTTGTGTTGCTGACTGTACGATTATCCGTATTGACGGTTACCTTTAATCCGCTATCTACAAATTCCCTGATCGGATAGTCAGCAGTTGATTCAACTGCCCTGGTCTGAAGATTGCTTATAGGACACATTTCTATTCCTATCCCCTTATCCCTAAGCTCTTTTATCATGCCGGCATGTTCTCTCATGGCAATTCCATGTCCTATTCTTGCCGCCCCGGCCTCAACGGCCTCCGTAATATTTTTAGCGTCCCCACACTCTCCTGCATGGATAGTAAAAGGCATGCCCAGCTGCTTTGTATATTTAAACAATTCCATAAATCCTGACATAGGATATGCTGCCTCAGCACCTGCAAGATCAGCAGCACATACTCCGGCACCAAGATATTCTCTTGCAACATGCATCATGCGTCTATTTTGTTCCTCGTTATGATGTCTCATTGCGCACACGATCAGACCATAATCTATGCCAAAATCCTTTTTACCACGGTCAAGGCCTCTTAAAACCGCCTCTATCACCTCTGCGCATTTTATATTATCATTCTCCGAAAACAGTGGAGCAAAACGTATTTCTGCATATATAATGTTCTCATGATGCATTCCCTTAAGCACGTCATAACCTGCTTCTTCAAGACCTTCTGCATCCTGTATGCATCTTCCCGGCAGCTCAAATTTCTCAAGATATTCTGCCAGGCTTGTGCAGTCATCCGATACTCCCAGCTCACTGACATCCACCTGCCTGCCAAGTCTTTTCTCTATAAACTTCTTGCTTAACGAACCATCCAGATGACAGTGCAGCTCTGCCTTTGGCAGTTTGATCAATTCTTCCTGTGTCATAATATTATCCTCCTAGCTTATGTGATGTCAGAATGGCTATAGCCCTGTGGCTTATCCATTTTTCACAAGCTTAATGATACGGCTTGTTCCAAGCCTGTCAGCACCAAGTTCAAGAAATCTGACCGCATCATTAAGTGACGTTATGCCTCCTGCTGCTTTCATCTTTACACCTTTTCCGATGTGTTTTGAAAAAAGCTCTATATCCTCAAATGTCGCTCCTGCCCCTCCAAAACCTGTAGATGTCTTGATATAGTCAGCTCCTGCCTCTGTCACGATCTCACACATCTTTATCTTTTCATCATTTGTCAGGAAACATGTCTCGATTATAACCTTAAGTATCTTCTCACCACATACATCCTTTAAGCTTTTTATCTCTTCCTCTATCAGATCATACTTTTTATCCTTAAGCCATCCGATATTTATAACCATGTCTATCTCGGATGCCCCATTTGAAAGCGCATCCTTTGTTTCAAATATTTTTGCAGCTGTAGTTGTATTTCCGTTAGGAAAACCGATAACCGTACATACTGCAACTTTTTCTCCCATATACTCGGCCGCTTGTCTTACATAACATGGCGGAATGCACACTGAAGCGGTCTTATACTCCATCGCATCATCACAGATCTGTTTTATCTCATCCCATGTAGATCCCTGTAACAATAAAGTGTGATCTACATGCTTTAATATTTCTTTTGTCTCCATTTTTTATCCTTCCTTAATCATATTTTAAAATTTACTATTTTGCCTTATCTTCTTTTATCAGGTTTCGGATAGCCTCAACAGCTGCCTGAATTGCCATATCTGTATCGTGGACTACAGGATTTTCCAGCCCTAGCTTTTCTCTCTCCTGATTTGCCACTACAAGGAAGCAGGATCCAGCTCTTACCCGAAGCTTTCCTGCAGCAATAAAAAGTGCTGCCGACTCCATCTCCGATGCAAGGCATCCCATCATTTTCCATGCCTCCCATTTACTTAAAAGTTCATATCCTACAGGCATTTTTTCAGGCTCATGCTGCCCGTAAAAAGCATCCTTACACTCCACAACCCCTGCATGATAGGGGAAGCCTTTTGTTTTTGCCGCCGATACCAGTGCGTTTGTCACCTCAAGATCTGCCACAGCCGGGTACTCTATAGGTGCGTACTCCTTGCTTGTGCCCTCCATGCGAATAGCTCCTGTAGCAATCACTACATCGCCGCTCTTTACTTCTGTCTGCATACCTCCGCATGTACCGATCCTTACAAAGGTGTCCGCACCACACCTGCACAGCTCCTCCATTGCGATCGAAGCTGACGGTCCGCCTATTCCTGTTGATGTAACACTCACCTTTACACCATCTAAGATTCCTGTATATGTAATATACTCTCTGTTATCTGCTATTAGTACTGGATCATCAAAATACTGTGCTATCTTCACACATCTTTTGGGATCTCCCGGCATGATAACATAGCGTCCTACCTCCCCTTGTGCTACCTGTATATGATACTGTCTGCTCTCGTCCTCTGAATAATTCTTCATTATATATCTCCTTCCCTTTATATGATCAGGTTTTTATCTTTGTCCCTTATCGTAAGGAATACCCTCTGCCTTTGGTGCCCTTGAATTCTTAGATACAAATATCAGCACTACGAGTGAAATAATATATGGAAGCATATTGTAAATTATTCCCGTAAGCTTTAATGCAACAAGTACATCAAAGCCTGTATACACATTTGAAAGTGCTCTGAAAAGACCAAATAAAAGTGCTGCAAGTCCGATATTTACCGGTTTCCACTGACCGAAGATCATAACTGCCAATGCGAGGAAACCAAATCCTGCAACTCCGTTTTCAAATTTCCACTCACTCACACCTGCTGTTATATATACAAGTCCTCCTAGTCCACCGAGCGCACCTGAAATAAGTACACCCGCATAACGCATTTTATATACATTGATCCCTACTGAATCTGCAGCCTGTGGATGCTCACCACATGCTAAAAGACGGAGTCCGAATTTAGTCTTGTATAAAACTACATATGATAAAATAAGTAAAATCAGTGCAATAAGCATAAACCAGTTAAATTCAAAGCCTCCGATATTTACGAGAAATGCTTTTTTTGCCTGCTTATAAGCAACCGTTGATGATACATTGTCAATACTCTCTGCCATATTGATAGCTCTTACGATAACTACGGCGGCTGCTGGTCCGAGCAGATTAAGAGCTGTACCTACAAGTGTCTGATCTGCATTGAAATTGATCGCAGCCACTCCCAAAAATAGTGAAAATATCATCCCTGCTGCCACACTCGCCAGAATGACAAGCAATATGACAAAGGGTGCTGCTGTACTGTCCGGGAGATATTTCATCATGAGTGCCCCACCGAGCGCACCTATCACCATGATTCCCTCAAGCCCAATATTGATGACACCACTGTGCTCTGAAAAACATCCTCCCAATGCCACAAGTGCAAGAACTGAAGCAAAAATAAGTGTATATTGGAGTAATAATAACATTATCTTTCTCCTCCTTTCAATTCCTTTGCAGCCCTTTTCTCATCCTGCATATCAAGGCAGCGATTGAGCCAGCGCTTAAAGAAGAATACAAAACCACAAAGATAAATGATAAATGCTGAAATCAAGTCTGAAATCTGTGTACAATACATTGTTTTATCCACATATGAGCCCCCACTCGTGATATGCTGAATAAAATATGATGCAAAGATCGTTCCTATAGGATCAAGTCCACCGAGGAATGCCGCTGCTATCCCGTTAAATCCCATGCCCGGTACACTAGTCTGCTGTACCATCCATGTCTCTATACCGCTTAAGTAGAAAACTGCTGCTCCCATACCGGCAAGTCCACCTGAGATCATCATTGTCAGGATGATATTTCTCTTTTCTTTCATTCCGCAATATTTTGCTGCATTTTTGTTCATTCCTGTTGCCTTAAGCTCGTATCCAAATTTGGTCTTTCCGAGAATTACCCAGACTGTTATAGCCATGAGTATCGAAAGCGGAAGTCCTATCGTTACAAATTCATTGTTTGAAAAAAGCTTATCAAGTCCCAGACTTGGCAGTATAGCACTTTTATTACCGCTCTTTAGATCTACTGTGTATGGTGTTGACTCAGCCTTTACCTTTGTAAGAAGCATATTTACCACATAAAGTGATATCCAGTTTAACATTATACATGAAATAACTTCATTTACATTAAAGTATGCTTTGAGTGCTCCTGAAAGCCCGCCTGCAAGTGCTGCAAAAACGACTGCTGCAATGAGGCACACATACCATGGCATTCCAAAGCCCAGTGCAAAGTAAAGTGCTGCTCCTGCTCCTACTACATATTGTCCTGCCGCCCCGATATTGAAAAGTCCAACCTTGTAAGCAAACAGTACCGACAGTGAACACATGAGCAATGCTGATGCTTTTACCATTGTTGTTCCAAAGTATTTCATTACAGCTGCCTTACTCGGATAATACAGATAGTTTTTAAGTATTGCTGCTATCGCACCTGCTGCCCCACTTGGATTTATTATCAAAAGAACTATGTATCCGATTATAATTCCGATCACTATGCAAAGCAATGATGCAATAATCGTCTGAACAGCACTTTTTCTTAAAATACCTTCTCTTTTCTTTGTTACATTATTCATAGCCGTTTGTCTCCTTTCTTTTCGAACCGGCCATGTAGAGCCCCAACTCTTCAACCGTTACTTTTTTAGGATCAAATTCTCCGACTATCTCCCCCTCATACATTACAAGTATCCTGTCGGAAACGTTCATTACCTCATCCAGCTCGAGGCTTACCAAAAGTACTCCTTTTCCCTCGTCCCTTGCTGCTACAAGCTGCTTATGTACATGCTCTATAGCACCTACATCAAGCCCTCGTGTCGGCTGTACTGCTATAAGAAGCTCTGGATCTTTGTCAATTTCCCTTGCTATTATCGCCTTTTGCTGATTTCCTCCTGACATGGATCTTGTCTTTGTGATAGCTCCCTGCCCTGAACGGATATCATACTCTTCAATAAGACGATCAGCATAGCTTCTTATCTCTTTCCTTTTCAAAAAGCCCATTTTATTTGTAAACTGCGGCTCAAAGTATCTCTGCAGCACGATATTATCTTCTAATGAATAATCCAGAACAAGCCCGTGCTTATGGCGGTCCTCCGGGATATGGCTCATTCCCGATATGAGTCTTTCACGGATTGAAACATTTGTTATGTCTTTTCCGTTCATTATCACCTGTCCGCTCTTTACAGGTTCAAGTCCAGTTAATCCGTACACGAATTCCGTCTGTCCATTTCCATCGATTCCTGCTATACATACGATCTCGCCTCTTTTTACCTGAAGAGAAACATTATTTACAGCATTATTTTTGTGTCTTTTGGATGCCACCGTCATATTTTTTACATCCAGCACAACATTTCCTACATTTGCAGGTTTTTTGTCCACGATGAAGTTTACATCTCTTCCTACCATCATTGCAGAAAGCTTTTCCGGTGTCGTATCCTTTATATCTACAGTTCCTATATATTTTCCCTTTCTAAGTACACTGCACCGGTCTGCAACCTGCATTATTTCAGCCAGCTTATGTGTGATAAAAAGTATGCTCTTTCCCTCTGCTGCAAGATTTTTCATTATCTGCATCAGTTCCTGTATCTCCTGAGGTGTAAGTACAGCTGTCGGCTCGTCAAAGATCAATATCTCATTGTCTCTGTAAAGCATTTTAAGAATCTCTGTCCTCTGCTGCATACCTACAGTTATGTCCTCGATTTTTGCGTCCGGCTCTACTGCCAGACCATATTTTTCTGAAAGCGCCATTACCTTTTTTCTGGCTCCTGCTTTCTGTAAAAATCCATTTTTAGTTGTCTCTACACCGAGTATGATATTGTCAAGGACACTAAAACATTCTACGAGTTTAAAATGCTGATGTACCATTCCAATACCAAGGGCATTTGCATCATTTGGATCATTTATCACTACTTTTTTGCCATCTTTACGTATCTCGCCTTCTTCTGGCTGGTATAGTCCAAATAGAACACTCATAAGAGTAGATTTTCCTGCCCCGTTTTCCCCCAGCAGGGCATGTATCTCGCCCTTTTTAAGCTGCAAAGTTATATTATCATTCGCTATGATCCCTGGGAATTTTTTCGTGATCCCCAACATCTCGATTGCGTATCCGCTCATCTTTCCTCCTCCGTTTTCCCAGCAAAAAAGGGGAAGCCTCCATATCATTTTACGGCACTTCCCTCTTTCCACCCCAAAACTCTCTTTAACGGTTGTTATTTAATGCTGCCGTAATCATTTACTGTAATTGTTGTTTTTGGCATTGCTGTAATGTCGCTGCTTACTGTGATCTCTCCGCTATACATTTTCTTTACAAGCTCTTTATAGTCATCTTGTGTAAAGCCATCCCCCCACTGTGTTGTATCCATAGGAAGCTGTACGAAGTTCTCCTCAGGGTTGTCAGATACAAGACCGAGGTTGTCGATCTTTCCTACATAGTCTTTCCAATTTCCGGCTTTGATAGCTGTAAGAACAGTCTCAACTGTAGGAGCCAGTCCCTTCATGGCAGATGTAATTGTAAGACCCTCTGCGAAAGTATCGATAATCCCGGACTGATCAGAATCTACACCAATAACTTTACCACCCGTCTTAACAGCTGCCTCTGCCGCTGATGTGTAGATACCTCCACCACATGCAAATACTGTTTCGACACCTTTTCCGCCATACCATGTGTCCATATAAGCTGTGATATCAGCATCACCATAGAATTGTCCACCACATACATACTCAACTGATACCTCATTGGTTATGCCTAATTCATTTGCTGCCTCATCAGCCCCCTGAACATATCCGTATCCAAATCGTGTAACTGCCGGAACTGACATTCCTCCCAGAAAACCAAGATGCCTATATCCAAGTTTTACTGCAGCATATCCTGCCATGTACCCTGAAAGTTCTTCCTGATATGTACAGCAGTATACATTATCCTTATTGTAGTAATCTGTTACATCATAATCATCAGTATTGTAAGTATATCCCTCGCCTACACCTTTTTCGCATATATCTCCTTTACTCACATCAAGTGCTACAAATTTTACATCCGGGTAAATAGATGACTGGTCTACCAGTGTTGCCGCAAACATATATCCCGGCAGCACGATCACATTTGCTCCGTCTGCGATCGCCTGATCTACACTGGAGTTACGCGCCTCATCTGAATCACTCTCAGGCTTGTAATAATTGAACTCTACATCGTTACCCGATGCCCATGCCTTACATGTTTCGTAAGTTGTCTGATTAAAACTCTGATCCGTTATGTCTCCTGAGTCAGTGATCATCGCCACCTGCATTGAGCTTCCATCATCCTGTCCGGCTCCTTTTTCTGTTGCAGAGTTATCATTTTTGCCTCCGCATGCTCCAAGTGACATTACCATAGCCCCCGCCATAATTGCTGATAATAATTTTTTCTTCATATTTTTTCCTCCCATTGTTTTCTTGGATTTAATGATGAGAGTATGGCATACAGAGATATTTTTGCACAGGACTCAAGTCTCTTTTTGGGGGTGCTCTCGTCAATTCGTTGAAAACAGCCAATTTTTACAATTTATTTTCATGTACTTTTACATGGATTTTACCTTACAAAAAGGGACTTCGGTCCTTTTTGCATTTAGGCCGATTTTACTTTAAAGATAGTTATACAACATTCTTCTATTTACATAAAACGAGCAGGAAACCAATAAATGGCTCCTGCCCGCTTTTTTATATATCATTACTTTCAGACTTAAAAGTCCTTTAGGCTTTAATTCATGGTTTCAATACCATATACTGCCGCATATTTATCCTTAAAATATTTAAGAAGCGGCTCCGCCGAAATTTCTTTATGGCATACATTTTCTATTACCTCGGCCGGAGTTCTTGTGCTTCCATATTTGTGAATTTTATCATTGAGCCATTTTGTTATCTCTTTTATACGGCCTTCTGATAATATTTTGTCTATATCTCCCATCTCCTGTTCTATTTCTTCAAGGAACATCCCATCATATATACTTCCTAGCAGATATGTCGGGAAATATCCAAACGAACCGTCCGACCAGTGCATATCCTGTAATATTCCTTCTGCATCATTTTCAGGTGTGATTCCTAAGTATTCCTGCATTTTTTCATTCCACAGTTGCGGAAGCTCTGCTGCTTTAACTCCATCCCTGAATATGGCTTTTTCTATCTCATATCGTATTATAATATGGAGACAATATGTGACTTCATCTGCATCAGTTCTTATAAAACTGTTTCTGACATGATTTATTTCTTTATAAAATTCATCTAAGCTTATATTTTTATATACTGGGAGAAGATCTTGTATTTTATCATATATAGGCACCCAGAAGTTTTTGTTTCTACCCAGTATATTCTCATAGAAACGCGACTGGCTCTCATGCACTCCCATATAGCAGCAGCTTCCTGCAACAGTTCCATCGTAATCAGGGTTTACGTTCTGCTCAAATATTGCATGTCCTCCCTCATGAATTGCTGAAAACATTGAATTTATAGCTTCATGCTCAAAATAATGATTCGTCACACGTACATCCTTTGATGTAAAATTCATTGTAAATGGATGCTCCGTTTCTCCCGTTGTTCCTCTCTTAAAATCGAATCCTATATATTCTAACAATAAATCCTGTACTCTTCTTTGTGCGTCAATATCATATTTTCCGGCAAATTTGCTTTCATCCGGCTGTTCTGCATTTGTTATCTTTTTCACAAGCGGGATAAGCTCTTCTTTTAGTTCGACAAAAATACGATCTATTGTCTTACTGTCCATTCCTTTTTCGTATTGATCCAACAGATAATCGTATACTTCCATATCAGGACGTCTGTAGGCAGCCATCTGCTTTGTCAGTTCAATCATTTTTTCGAGATGTGGCTCAAAAATTGAGTAATCCGATGCATTTTTTGCCATCTCCCATGCCTGTTCCGATTCATTCTGCTCTGTAACATATTTTTCGTAAAAATCTGACGGAACTTTTCTGTCAAGCTCCATCTCTGTTTTCATTTTATCTACAACAAACTTCCATTTATCATTTAATTTTCCATATTCCTGAGGCTTTGAGAGTTCATTCAGCATTTCCATAAGTTCATCTGACGTAGACAGTTTAAATACTTCTGTGGAAAAATATGTTGCTGCCTGCGCCTGACCTTTAAATCCCTCCTCAGGCATAACAGTCCGCATATCCCAGAATATCGTGTCTGCTGCCCTTTCCAATATATTTATCTGTTCCAGATATTTTTCAAATTTTTCTAATACTGCTGTCATTCTTTTCTCTCCTTACTGCTTATAATATCTTTTATACTGATTTAATCATGTCTCTCATTAGTATTTGCATAGCACTCACAAAATCTTGCAGAAAACGATGGTTTCCGGTCTGCAGCATATAAATGTGCTGTGCTTCCAAATTCATTTATCCTAAAGCCTGCTATCCCTGGTCTTCTTTCCTCCGTGTATATACTTGTGATCGACGAAGGGAGTGCACAAAATCCATGCCATAAGATCATAGGTGATACGTTGATAAGATGACTTAATAATACACATTCCACTCCGAAATGACAGAAAAATACTATTGTATCATTATTGGGTTTTACAACCCTATAATGCATCCCTTCTCTTTCATAACCATGTTTTTTTAAGACATCATCTAGTCCCTGACAGACTATTTCGTATTTTTCCTTTACATTGCCTGCTCTCATTATATCTGTGTCTGCCCATCCAAAACTATCATAATTTTGTCTGTCTTTTTCCATATCTGCCGGAAGCCAGTCCCAGCAGATCGTCTTTCCATCCGGGATGTCCGGTCGATTTATCTGGGCATCAAATTCCCTGAGCCAGTCATATGTTTCTGCCTGCCTGTCCATCTTTTTTAATGTACATCCTGCTGTATCCTGTGCTCTGCCAAGCGGTGATACATAAAATGCTTTTACGTTGATCTTTGACAAATAATCTGCCGCCAGTCCAGCCTCTTTCCAGCCTGTATCTGTAAGCGAATCTATATCATAATCTGGATCTGCATGTCTTACAATTAAAATTCTCATTATACTCTCTCCTGAAATGCTTCTAAATATACGTTTTCATATCATCCTCATTATATAGTAAAATCGATGTATTCGCAATCCGCACTTCCGTGCTACTTGATCATATCCGGACATTCGTCAAATAAAAAATCAGAGGCAAGCAAGCTTGCCTCTGATTTTTTATTTTCCTCATTGTCTACGATTACATCATTCCCATTCCGGCACCGGCACCTGCTGGCATTGCTGGAGTGTCCTCTTTGATTGTAGCTACTGCTGACTCTGTTG
>ENA-OQRA01000984-OQRA01000984.1-human-gut-metagenome-genome-assembly--contig:-NODE-984-length-16223-cov-4.568963_pt1 | contig 16223 bp, 10 predicted proteins | sample MGYA00243238_ERZ505106 | MGnify/ENA primary metagenome ERZ505106 (study PRJEB26097, sample SAMN02711298) | human gut metagenome | biome: Gut microbiome | host: Homo sapiens | place: Denmark: Copenhagen...
GCAAAGGGACTGGTTAAAAGAGATGTTGTAAGAATCGTAACACCCGGAACCAATCTGGATACTCAGGCATTAGATGAGACAAAGAATAATTATATTATGTGTATCGCCTATGCATCAGATCATTACGGCGTATCAGTTGCCGATGTATCAACCGGCGAATACATGGTAACCGAGATCGAAAATTCAGAAAAATTATTTGATGAGATCTACAAATTCATGCCTTCAGAACTGATCTGCAATGAAGCGTTCTATATGAGCGGAATGGATTTTGAATTATTGAAAGAAAAACTTGGAATTACCGTATATTCCCTGGATTCCTGGTATTTTGATGATGCAATCTGTGAACGGATATTAAAGGAACATTTCCATGCAGGGACAATTGAAGGATTGGGACTTGCCGACTATGACTGTGGCGTGATCGCAGCCGGCGCACTCATGCAGTATCTGGTAGAGACACAGAAAAGAGATTTATCACACATTTCTCATCTGACAATCTACGCAGCCGGAAAATATATGCTTCTGGATAGCTCGACGAGACGTAATCTGGAGTTGTGTGAAACACTGCGCGACAAGCAAAAACGTGGTTCCCTTCTCTGGGTACTGGATAAGACAAAGACCGCAATGGGCGCAAGAACATTACGCAAATACATTGAACAGCCGTTAATTGACAAAAATGCAATTGAAAAACGACTGGATGCCGTAGATGAACTGATGAAAAATGCGATTTCCAGAGAGGAGATCAGAGAATATCTTTCACCGGTTTACGATCTCGAACGACTGGTATGCAAAATCACATATCAATCTGCCAATCCAAGAGATCTGATCGCATTCCAGACTTCACTTGCCATGCTTCCACATATTAAGTGTATCTTAAGTGACATGCAGACACCGCTTTTAAAGGAACTGTATGAAGAGCTGGATACATTGGAAGATCTGTGCAAGCTGGTTAGTGATTCTATCAGGGAGGATCCACCGATCGCCATGAAAGAAGGCGGTATCATAAAAGATGGATACAATGCAGAAGTCGACAAACTCCGCAATGCCAAATCCGACGGGAAGGACTGGCTTGCCAAACTGGAAACAGATGAGCGGGAAAAGACAGGAATCAAGAATCTGCGTATCAAATACAACAAAGTATTTGGCTATTATCTGGAAGTTACCAATTCTTTTAAAGATCTGGTACCGGATTATTATACAAGAAAGCAGACTCTTGCCAATGCAGAGCGTTATATCATTCCGGAATTAAAAGAACTGGAAGACACGATTCTTGGTGCGGAAGATAAACTGTACGCACTGGAATACCAGCTTTATTCTGAAGTCAGAGATACGATTGGAAAAGAGGTCGTACGTATTCAGAAGACAGCCAAAGCTATTGCAAAATTAGATGCATTTGCCTCACTTGCACTGGTTGCGGAGCAGAATAATTACGTCAGACCGAAGATGAACGATAAAGGACTGATCGACATCAAAGACGGAAGACATCCGGTAGTAGAAAAGATGATTTCCAATGACATGTTTATTTGTAACGATACATATCTGAATGATAAAAAGGATCGTATTTCCATTATCACAGGACCAAATATGGCCGGTAAATCAACCTACATGAGACAGACTGCGCTGATCGTCCTGATGGCGCAGATTGGTTCATTTGTTCCGGCTTCATCCGCTAACATCGGTGTGGTTGACCGCATCTTTACACGAGTGGGTGCATCAGATGACCTTGCAAGCGGCCAGAGTACTTTCATGGTCGAGATGACGGAAGTTGCTAATATTCTCCGTAATGCGACAAGTAAGAGTCTTCTGATCCTTGATGAGATCGGTCGCGGAACCAGTACTTTTGACGGTTTAAGCATTGCCTGGGCAGTGATCGAGTATATCAGCAACAGCAAATTGCTTGGGGCAAAGACGTTATTTGCAACACATTATCATGAACTGACTGAGCTTGAAGGAAAAATTGAAAATGTCAATAATTACTGCATTGCCGTAAAAGAAAAAGGTGATGATATCATTTTCCTGCGTAAAATAGTAAAAGGTGGTGCTGATAAGAGCTACGGAATTCAGGTCGCAAGACTTGCCGGAGTTCCGCAGTCAGTTACGGACAGGGCGAAAGAAATCGTAGAAGAACTGGTGCAGGCAGATGTAACCGGACGTATCAAGGACATTGAAGTGCAGGGACAGGAATCTTCCAAACAAAAAACAAAGCATTTTGATGAGGTAGATCTTGCCCAGATGTCATTATTTGATACCGTAAAAGACGACGACGTAATTAAGGAGATTAAGGATCTGGATCTAGCCAATCTGACTCCGATCGACGCATTAAATACATTATATCAGCTTCAGAACAAGCTGAAAAACAGGTGGTAAACGATGAGTAAAATTCAGGTGTTAGACCCGATTACAATTGATAAGATAGCAGCAGGAGAGGTCATTGAAAGACCCGCTTCTGTTGTAAAAGAACTGGTAGAAAATGCCATCGACGCAGGTGCTACGGCAATTGTGGTAGAGATAAAAGAGGGCGGGATTTCCTTTATGCGCATTACAGATAACGGATGCGGGATTGAACGGGATGACGTCCGTTCTGCATTCTTACGGCATTCAACGAGTAAAATCCGTTCTGTAGATGATCTGGTCCATATCGGTTCACTGGGCTTTCGCGGTGAAGCGTTATCCAGCATCTCTGCAGTTGCACAGGTAGAACTGATTACCAAGACCAGGGACCAGACCTTCGGAACTTTATATCGTATCGCAGGCGGCAAAGAGGAAGACCTTGAAGATACCGGAGCACCGGACGGAACGACATTTATTATAAGGCAGTTGTTCTATAATACTCCGGCCAGAAGAAAATTTTTAAAGACACCTATGACTGAAGCAAGTCATGTAGGAGATCTGATGACAAGACTTGCACTTTCGCATCCACACATTTCTTTTCAGTTTATCAACAACGGACAGTCGAAATTGCATACATCCGGCAACGGCAAACTCAAAGATGTGATCTACCATATCTATGGACGTGATATCGCAGCAAATCTTCTAAAAGCAGAATACGATGCAAAAGGCCTGAAAGTCACAGGATTTCTCGGGAAACCAATCATTTCCAGAGGAAACCGTAATTTTGAAAATTATTATGTCAATGGAAGATATGCCAAGAATAATATCATTTCCAGAGCCATTGAAGACGCATATAAAGATTTTACCATGCAGCACAAGTATCCGTTCGTGGTACTGCATATCGAGATTGACGGTGAACATGTAGACGTCAATGTACATCCAACTAAAATGGAACTGCGTTTTAATAACCAGCAGGAAGTATATAATGCCATCTACTCAGCGGTTGATCAGGGTCTTCACGAGAAAGAACTGATCCCGCATGTGGAGATGCCGGAACCAAAGCCGGTTGTTTCCAATACACCGGCATATGCGCCGAAACCAAAGACTGGATCTGTTTCTCAGACCCCGGCGGCGGTCCAGACAGGAGCAACATCAGGAATGACTGGTGGTGTAACATCCGCATCGATGCCGCAACGGAAAAAAGCAATTGTGCCGCCTCCGCAGGAGCGTGATCTGGAATACTTCATGTCCAGGATGAAAGAACGGGTTCTGGCAGAGCATGAAGAGAAGAAGAGAAAAGAAAAGATTGCAACAAAGCAAGCAGTACATACGACAGAAAATATAGCAGAAAATATTTCGGTAAAAGAAAGCCCGTCGTTTTCTTCTGCTTCAACACCTTCAAACGTAGCAGAAGAAAAAATACCTTACATGCAGAATGCATCCAGCAAATCAAAAATAACAATGTCGACGAATACAGACGAAACAACTAAACCAGAACCGTCTCTTACGGAAACACCGAAACAGATGGAGCTTTTTGAAGATCATCTGCTTACAAGAGAGGCCATGCAGAAATATAAAGTCGTTGGTCAGGTATTTGAAACCTATTGGCTGGTAGAATATGATAACAGCCTGTACATCATCGACCAGCATGCGGCGCACGAACGGGTTCTGTATGAAAAGACTTTAAAATCCATGAAAACCCGGGAATTCACCTCACAGATGATCAGCCCTCCGATCGTACTGAACTTAAGCATGCAGGAAGCAGAGCTTCTGAACACCTACATGGATCAATTTACAAGGATTGGATTCGAGATTGAGGAGTTTGGTCAGGATTCTTATGCCGTCCGCGCCGTACCAGATAATCTGTTCAGTATTGCAAAGAAAGAACTGCTGATCCAGATGTTGGACAGTCTTTCGGATGAAATTACCAGAAATCAGTCTCCGGATCTCATCGACGAAAAGATTGCTTCGATGTCATGCAAAGCTGCCGTAAAGGGCAACATGAAACTGTCGGTGCAGGAAGTAGATGCGCTGATCGGTGAACTGCTATCACTGGACAACCCGTATCACTGCCCACACGGAAGACCTACCATTATCGCAATGACAAAACGAGAACTGGAAAAGAAATTCAAGAGGATTGTGTAAAATGAAAAAGAAACCATTAGTAGTACTAACAGGGCCTACGGCCGTTGGCAAAACAAAAGCCTCCATTGGACTTGCAAAAGCCATCGGAGGAGAAATCATTTCTGCTGACTCCATGCAGGTGTATGAATATATGGATATCGGTTCCGCGAAGATACGTCCAGAAGAGATGCAGGGGATTCCTCATTATCTGGTAGACGAATTAAAGCCATGGGACGAATTCCATGTAGTCCGTTTCCAGCAGATGGCAAAAAAAGCTATGGAACAAATCTACGCTAACGGTCACATTCCAATCATTGTAGGAGGGACCGGATTCTATATCCAGGCATTACTATATGACATTGATTTTACCAGCACTTCACAGGATGACAATTATCGTCAAGACCTGGAAAATCTGGCAAAAGAAAAAGGGGCGGAATATCTGCACAATATGTTACGCGAAATTGATCCAAAGTCCGCTGAAGATATTCATGCCAATAATATAAAACGTGTGATCCGTGCGCTTGAATATTATCATCAGACCGGTCAGAAAATGTCCAGACACAATGAAGAAGAGCGTCAGAAAGAGTCTCCGTATGAATTTGTTTATTTTGTTCTCAACGCACCAAGGGAACAGCTTTATCAGAGAATTGACCGACGTGTGGATCAGATGATGAGCGAAGGGCTTGTTGAAGAAGTAAAACGGCTGAAAGAGATGGGCTGTACCAAAGAGATGGTTTCAATGCAGGGATTAGGATACAAAGAAATACTGGCATATCTGGACGGAGAGTATGCTCTTGACGAAGCAGTATATACAATCAAACGCGATACCCGGCATTTCGCCAAGAGACAGCTTACCTGGTTCCGGCGTGAGCGGCAGGTCACATGGATCCAAAAAGAAAAATATGATTATGACGAAGAAAAAATCTTAGAAGCAATGATTTCACATCTGGAGGGAAAAATATGCTAAAGAAAAAACTGAGGGGTAAATCAAAGTTTTTGCGAAAAATGAATGAATTAATGGAAATTTATTCACGCAATCAGGATACAGCATTTGCATATCGCGAACTTCTCGGACTGGAACCGCTGATCAAGTACGAGGGAGAGAGGGCCATGTTCGATCTTAACAGAGCTTCGCTCTTATATGATATGGAAAGATACCGCGAAGCGGAAAATGTGCTTCGCCGCATTCCGTCCATCAATCCGATGTTTGATGCGATGTGCGAATCCCTGCGGTTTAAAATTTTAGATGCAAAATAAACAGATGATAAATTTTTCAGAAAGAAGGATAACAGACAATTATGATACCAATGAACACAATTTATAATGAAATGGGCATTCGTGAAACAGTCCTTTCATTTGGAAAAAATATAGAAAAAAATCTGAAAGACAGATTCGAAAAGATAGATGAGATTGCAGAATACAATCAGTTGAAAGTAATAAAAGCCATGCAGGACAACCGTGTCAGTGCCGGATGTTTTAATTATGCCAGCGGATATGGTTATGATGATCAGGGCAGAGATACACTTGAAAAAGTATATGCGTCTATTTTTCACACAGAAAGCGCACTTGTACGTCCGCAGATCACTTGCGGAACACATGCTCTGTCACTCGCACTTGCGGCAAATCTAAGACCCGGAGATGAACTTCTGGCACCTGCCGGAAAACCGTATGATACTTTGGAAGAAGTGATCGGTATCCGGCCGTCAAACGGTTCGCTTGCTGAATACGGCATCTCATATTCCCAGGTAGACCTTCTGGCAGATGGCACTTTTGATTATGAAAACATCAAAAAAGCAATCAATGATAAGACAAAAATGGTAGCAATCCAACGTTCCAAAGGTTACCAGACCAGGCCGAGTTTCTCCGTAAAGCAGATTGGAGAACTGATCACATTTGTAAAAGGGATCAAACCGGATCTTGTCTGTATGGTTGATAACTGTTATGGCGAATTCGTTGAAACAATTGAGCCAAGTGATGTCGGAGCAGATATGACCGTTGGATCTCTGATCAAAAATCCGGGCGGCGGTCTTGCTCCGATCGGTGGATATATTGCAGGACGTGAAGATTTAATTGATGCCTGCGGATATCGCCTGACTTCTCCTGGACTCGGAAGAGAAGTAGGCGCATCGCTTGGTGTGATGAAGGATTTCTATCAGGGATTATTCCTTGCGCCGACAGTATCTGCATCCGCATTAAAGGGCGCAATTTTTGCAGCAAATATTTATGAAAAACTTGGTTTCCCTGTAATTCCAAACGGGACAGAAAGCCGGCATGATATTATTCAGGCAGTAGAATTCGGAATTCCCGAAGGTGTAATTGAATTCTGCAAAGGAATTCAGGCGGCCGCTCCGGTGGATTCTTATGTTACACCTGAACCGTGGCCGATGCCTGGATATGATTCGGATGTTATTATGGCCGCCGGTGCATTTGTCCAGGGATCGTCTATTGAATTGAGTGCAGATGGTCCGATCAAGCCTCCATATGCGGTATATTTTCAGGGCGGACTTACCTGGCCACATGCAAAACTGGGAATTCTGATGTCTTTAGAATATCTGGTCCGCGCAGGAATCGTAACCTTATAAATTTATAAAAATCTATGCAGAAAAAGAGGATTTGCAGATGAAGAAAATAGCAATCATTGGCGGCGGTGCTTCCGGTCTTGTAGCTGCGATTGCAGCTGCAAGATCAAACCAAAAAGTTCAGATTACGATATATGAGCAAAAAGATTCTGTCGGGAAAAAGATTCTCGCAACAGGAAACGGAAGGTGTAATCTGACGAACAAAGATATGAAATCTTCTTATTACCGCAGTGAAAATATTCCATTTGTTGAAGAAGTGTTAGAGCAGTTTGGGTATGAAGATACCATACGCTTTTTCTCATCTCTCGGACTTATGGTCAAAGAAAGAGGAAATTATGTCTATCCACATTCAGATCAGGCATCTACCGTTCTGGAATTATTAAAACTGGAACTTCACCGGCTTGGCATCAAAATTCTTACCGGTGTTCAGGTAACGGATATTACCCCGATATCGTCCGGCTTTATGATAAAGCTAAATACAGGAAAACAGAAAGCGGATGCTGTAATTCTGGCCTGTGGTGGAAAGGCCAGTTCAAAACTGGGATCTGATGGCAGCGGATACACACTGGCAAAGGGCCTGGGACATACAATGGTTCCCGTGGTTCCGGCGCTGGTACAGCTTAAGGTCAGGAAAAATCTATTCGCCAAAGCAGCCGGTGTCCGAACCGATGCTTCCGTAACCGCAATCTGTGACGGGAAAGCCATTGCTTCTGACCGCGGAGAATTACAGCTTACAGCGTATGGAATTTCCGGAATTCCTGTATTTCAAATCAGCCGCTATGTTGCGAAAGCTTTATATCTCAAGCAAAATGCAAAGGTTAAAATTGACTTTCTGCCTGAGATGTCAGAAAACGAATTTTTATCCTTTCTTTTAGAAAGAAAAGAAGGGCGGGAGCAAATGACCTGTGCGGATTATCTTCTTGGGATCTTCCACCAGAAACTAATACCGAGATTTTTAGAGCAGGCCCGCATCCGTATGCACACGCTGGTTCAAGAGTTGTCCGAAACGCAGTTCAAAAGCTTTGTGCAAGCGGTTAAGCAAAACGTAGTACTAATTGATACTACTAACGGTTTTGACAATGCACAAGTGTGTGCAGGAGGGATTTCCACTATAGAGCTTAGTGCCAGGACAATGGAATCCAGATATATAAAAGGCCTGTATCTTACAGGCGAACTTCTGGATGCAGATGGAATCTGCGGTGGTTATAATCTTCAATGGGCATGGGCAACCGGCTATCTGGCCGGCAAGGCAGCTGCGGATACGCAGTGATTTTTACAAAGATAACAAAAAGGAGTAAAACATGATACGGATCAATCAGTTAAAATTAAACATTGCACATACACAATCAGATCTGGAACGAAAGATTTTGAAAACACTTCATATGAAAAAAGAATATCTTCAGGGATACAAGATCAGACGCCAGTCCATTGACGCACGTAAAAAGCCAGATCTTTATTATGTTTATTCCGTGGATGTCCTGGTAAAAGATGAGGCAAAAATCAAAAAAAGCATCAAGAGTAATCAGATTCAATTTCAGGCGAAAGAAGATGCTTATAACTTTCCTGCAAACGGAACCAGAGAGTTCCAGCACCGTCCTGTTATCATCGGGACCGGACCTGCGGGACTATTCTGCGGATATATGCTTGCAATCCACGGATACCGGCCAATCCTTCTGGAAAGAGGGGCCGATGTCGATCAACGCACTAAAGACGTAGAAACCTTCTGGAAGACCGGAACATTAGACCCTTCATCGAATGTTCAATTCGGTGAAGGCGGTGCTGGAACATTCTCTGACGGAAAACTTAACACTCTTGTTAAAGACAAATCAGGGCGGAACCACGAAGTTCTCCGCATCTTTGCCAGACATGGTGCTCCGGAAGCGATCACATATCAAAGCAAGCCGCATATAGGAACAGATATTTTGTCCCGGGTTGTAAAAGAAATGCGTGAATGTATCTGTGCGCATGGCGGAGAAGTACGGTTTCATTCACAGGTCACTGATATCCAGACCGTTACAACAGGGAACACAAAAGTGCTCCGCAAATTAGAAGTATACGATCTCAAAAAGCAGGAAAAATATGTTCTCGATACAGAGCTTGCTGTTTTTGCAATCGGTCATAGTGCCCGTGATACATTTGCCATGCTGCACCAACACGAAGTACCTATGCAGCCAAAAGCATTTGCAGTAGGAGTCCGCATGGAGCATCCTCAGGAAATGATTAATAAAGATCAATATGGAGAGCATTATCCGGACTTTCTGCCCGCAGCACCGTATAAACTTACGACAAATCTGAAAAACGGAAGAGGTGTATATACATTTTGTATGTGTCCCGGTGGATATGTAGTAAATGCCTCTTCCGAACCTCATCGCCTTGCTGTTAACGGAATGAGTTATAGCAAGCGAGACGGACAGAATGCCAATACCGCCGTTATCGTTACCGTAACCCCGGAAGATTTTGGAAGCAGCCATCCACTTGCCGGCGTTGAATTCCAAAGAAAATTAGAAGAAAATGCATATCGGGAAGGAAATGGCAAGGTTCCGGTACAGTTATTCGGTGATTTTTGTAAAAATATACCTTCGCAAAAATTAGGTGATATTATTCCACAGATAAAAGGTATGTATCAGCTTGCTAATGTCAGACGCATTTTTCCTGAGATCATTGCGGATTCATTACAGGAAGGGGTATGCATATTTGATCAGAAGCTTCCTGGATATGCAAGAAAGGATGCTGTCATTTCAGGAGTTGAAAGCAGAACATCTTCGCCGGTCAGAATCATAAGAGATGATTCTCTGCAAAGCGAGATCCGCGGAATCTATCCTTGTGGAGAAGGCGCGGGTTATGCCGGCGGCATTACATCTGCAGCCATGGATGGAATAAAAATTGCCGAAATGATTGCCGGCACATATCGCCCGTTAGAGACAAAAAAATAAAAATTTTTTATGAAATATGCTCACTTTATGTAGAAAATTGAAAAGAAGTTTAAGAATTTTTTAATATCATAAACCTATACACTTTTTCTGAAATGTGATAAAATGTATTGAGTTTTTTAGATAGGAAAAACGAGGAGGAGTACATATGAAAGGTGCAGGGAGTAAGAACGCCTGGGCTTTATTTCTGCTTATTCTGGCAGGAGTAGTTCTTGGTGGCTTTATCGGGATGCTGGCAAAAGGGGTGCCGGCCTTATCCTGGCTGAGTTATGGACAATCCTTTGGAATAGACGAGCCGATCGTCCTGGACCTGGGAGTGTTAGTCATAACATTTGGTCTGTCGATAAAGATAACCATGGCAAGTATCATTGGCGTGATTCTTTCCATTATCATATATCGTTTCTTATAGTTTACAGAAAGGTAGGTCCCTGACTTTACTTCTGTGAACGTCGTGCGAATCTAAAGAAAATATGAATCAATCTAATACCATGAGAGAAATGCCGAAAGACGAGCGGCCATATGAAAAATGTGCACGTCTGGGAGCGGACAGTTTAAGTGACGTTGAATTATTGGCGGTATTATTAAGAACAGGAACTCAGGGTGAAAATGCAGTAGACCTTGCAAGAAGGGTCCTGTATCATGCCGGCGAAAACGGAATCCTCGGGATTCACCAGTTTAATGTTGAACGTTTGAAAAAGATCAAGGGAATCGGTCAGGTAAAAGCAATTCAGATATCCTGTATATCGGAACTTGCAAAAAGGCTTTCCAAAGCTTCATATGAAGAAACCGTATGTTTTACCGAACCGAAAACGATTGCACAATATTATATGGAAGATTTAAGACACGAGAAACAGGAACATATGAAATTATTGATGTTAAACTCGAAGGCAAAGCTTCTCGGCGAAACCAATATTTCAAAAGGGACAGTAAATGCATCCCTTATTACACCGAGAGAGCTTTTTATAGAAGCATTGCAGAAGAATGCGGTATCAATTATAATTTTACATAATCATCCAAGTGGTGATCCGACTCCAAGCCGTGAAGATATGTTGACAACAAAAAGAATTCTGGATGCGGGTGCGCTTATAGGAATTGATTTGTTAGATCATATTATTATTGGCAATAATTGCTATATGAGTTTTCGTGAGGAGGGCATGCTGTAAATTCTGCAAACAAGATAGAAGAAAGGATTCTGTCAGATGGCAAGAAATGTATACGGGCTGGACCTTGGTTCTTATGATATAAAGGTCTACGATAAGAAAAAAGATACGATCTGGAAAGAGAAAAATGTAATTGCATTTAAAGATAACCGGGATCGCGATATTTTTGCAGTTGGAGATGATGCATTCAGTATGTATGGAAAAGCACCATCCAATATAGAAATCACATTTCCTATGGAGGCAGGTGTCATTTCCAGATTTAATGACATGCAGTTTCTGCTTCAGAACCTGTTAAAAAGGGGACGTCAGTTTTCGCGTGGTTCTGAATATGTGATTGCTGTTCCAACGGATGTAACAGAAGTAGAAAAGAAAGCATTCTTTGATCTGGTAATCCATTCAACGGCAAAAGCAAAAGAAGTAAACATTGTAGAGCGGTCTATTGCTGATGCAGTAGGTCTGAATCTTGATATTCAGAATACAAAAGGTATCATGATTGCGAATTTTGGAGGCGAAACAACCGAGTTATCTGTACTGGCCGGTGGAGGTATGGTTTTAAACCGCCTTGTAAAGGTCGGCGGTCTGACGTTTGACCAGGGGATCATCAATCTTGTAAAACACAGTCACGATTTTTTGATCGGACGGCAGACGGCAGAAGTACTTCGAAGAAATTTCAATGTATTTACGGGTGATTCCGATTCTATATTATCGGTGGCCGGAAGAGATCTGATCACAGGTGTACCGATGCGAAAGCCTATTTCTATTATGCTTGTCCGTGCGGCAATGAAGGATCCTCTGCTTGAATGTGTAAAAGCAATACATTCTCTTTTAGACAGGACACCTCCTGAGGTTCGCAAAGCAATTTATGAAAACGGGATTTTCCTCACAGGTGGACTTGCAAATATGCCAGGCCTCGAAATATATATCGAGCAGATGGTTGGAATCAAATCAAGGACAGCTCTGGAACCGGATACCTGTGCGGTAAATGGGCTGAAGCGTATTATTATGTCAAAAGATTTGAGAAAACTTACATTTTCAATGATAGAAGATAATTATAGGTGGATGAGATAATGAAGACAAAAAATCAATCTTCCCTTCCAAGTAAATACTGGCTGATCATCGTAATCGTCATCTGTGTTATTCTGATGGGGGTAGAACGTATTACCGGAGGGAACGGACCAATCAGTTTCATTGCAAATTATACAGTAATTCCTATGCAAAAAGGTATCGGATATGTAGGACGTTATATGAGCGATCTTTCCGATAATTTTGAGACACTGCAGGATATGAAAAAGGAAAACAAAAAATTACAATCCAAAGTAGATGATCTTACAATAGACAACACCAGACTCCGTCAGGATCAGTATGAACTGGAAAGACTCCGTGAATTATATAAACTCGATGAAAATTATTCGGATTATAAAAAAATCGGCGCACATGTAATTTCCAACAGCGGTTCTAACTGGTTCAGCGACTTTACGATCGACAAAGGGAGCAAAGACGGAATCAAGAAAAACTGTAATGTTCTTGCAGGCAGCGGCCTTGTGGGAATTGTAACAGAAGTCGGACCTCATTACGCCCGGGTACGTTCTATTATAGATGATGAAAGTAATATCAGTGCAATGCTTCTTTCTACTTCAGATACCTGTGTGGTAAGAGGTGATTTAAAACAGATGGAAAATGGAAGAATCCGTTTTGAAAAGCTTGCTAATAATGATAATAAGATTGAAGTTGGAGAACAAGTCGTTACTTCGCATGTCAGCGACAGATTTCTTCAGGGACTCTTTATCGGATATGTCAGTGATGTAAAAGTAGATTCCAATAACCTGACACGTTCCGGATACATTACACCTGCTGTTGATTTCAGCAAACTTCAGGAGGTTCTTGTTATTACAACGACCAAAAGCGAACTCATCAAACAGGAATCCGGAAACACCAAGGGAGAGTAGCATATGAAAAGAAAACTTATCACATTTTTCATTATCATTATCTGCTTTTTATTAGAATGTACCGTTTTTCACAGATTGGCATTCGCAACGATCAAACCCAATCTGTTGATTATCGTTACTTCTTCGTTCGGATTTATGAGAGGGAAAAAAGAGGGCCTTGCCGTTGGATTTCTGTCCGGTTTCCTGACAGATGTATTCTGGGGAAACACTCTCGGTTTTTACACCCTGCTTTTTTCGGTAATTGGTTACATGAACGGGTCATTTCGAAGACTCTTTTACGATGATGATATCAAACTTCCTATCGCACTTATTGCGATCAGTGAATTGATATACGGTTTAGTTACATACTTCTGTATGTATCTTTTGCAGGGGGATTTTGCTTTTGAAGCATACCTGAGACAGATCATTATGCCAGAACTTGTGTATACCATTCTGGTTACTCTGATTCTGTATCAGATCATATTACACATTAACAAGAAACTGGAAGCAGAAGAGCAAAGGAGTGCAAGTAAATTTGTATAGTTTATGGGAACGGATCAAATCCGGCATTGCAGAATTCGTACAATCTCGAATATTTGTATTAATTATTGTCTTTTGTATTACATCGGCAATCCTGGTACAGAGAATATTCTATCTTCAGATTGTCAAAGGGCAGGAATATCTTGATGATTATAAACTGCAGATTCAGAAAACAAAAGAAATACAGGGTACCCGTGGTAATATCTATGACCGGAACGGTAATCTGCTGGCATATAATGAATTGGCATATTCCGTTACAATCGAAGATAACGGATCTTATGACAGCATAGCACAACAGAATAAAGTTTTGAACAAGACGATTTCTTCTGTTATTAAAATGGTCGAATCGAACGGAGATACCGTTATCAATAACTTCGGAATCATTTTGGACAGTAATAACAATTATCAGTTTGTTGCGCAAAATGAGACTCAGAAATTACGTTTTATTGCCGATGTATATGGAAAATCAACCATCGACCAGCTTTCTAAAAAACAGAAAGCAACAACGGCAGATGAACTTATTCATTATCTCTGTACGGATAAACAAAAGTTCGGAATTAATGAAAAGGAGATGGACAAGTCCACTGTACTAAAACTGATCAATATTCGTTATCAGATCTGGCTGAACAGTTATCAGAAATATATCTCAACCACAATCGCTGAAGATGTCAGCGATGCCACAGTTGCGGATATTATGGAAAATCTGGACAAATTATCAGGAATCAATGTAGAAGAAGAATCACTTCGTAAGTATGCTGACAGTAAATGTTTTGCAAATATTATCGGATATACCGGTCAGATCTCGCAGGAAGAGTATGATGCTTTAAGCGATGCCGATCAGGAACGATACAGCAAAACTGATACTGTAGGTAAGGCAGGACTTGAAAAGGCGATGGATTCTCAGCTTCAGGGTAAAAAAGGAAGCGAGAAACTCTATGTTAACAACGTAGGTAAAGTTATCAAAACCGTAAAAGGAACAAATCCGAAAGCCGGGAATGATCTTTATCTGACGATTGATGCCAATCTGCAGAAAGCTGCCTACAATATTCTCGAGCAGGAACTTGCAGGAGTTCTTCTCGCCAAAATTCAGAACTCTCTTGATTTTGACCGCAATAAGGTAGAAGATGGAAGTGACGTTATCATCCCGATCGGTGATGTATATAACGCAATGATCAATAATGATGTGCTTGACATGACACACTTTACGGATCCCGATGCCGGAGAAGCTGAAAAAGAAGTTGCCTCTGCATTTTCTATAAGAAAAGAAGAAGTTAAAAATACACTGACAAAAGTGCTGAATGATTCAAAAGCTGCCGCATACAAAGATCAGCCAAAAGAAGTCCAGGCGTATCTGACATACCTGGTATCTGATGTACTGACTAACGGTACAGGCGTCTTGATGTCAAAATCCATTGATACTAAAGATGCTACGTATAAAGCCTGGAAAGATGAAGAATCTATTAATGTTTATACGTATTTGAATTATGCAATTTCAAAGAACTGGATAGATACTTCTTTATTAAAAGACTATATAAAATCCAACGAACAATATTCCGATTCCGGAGAAGTATATCAGGGAATCATAAATTATATTCTGGATTATATAAATACCGATAACAATTTTGACAAACTGATCTACCGTTACATGATAAAATCAGGAACTATTACCGGCAGACAGATATGTATGATGTTATATGAGCAGAATATTCTGGATAAAAAAGATAATCAGTACGACAGCTTAAAAGCCGGAAGCATCGGTGCTTATGATTTTATCCGCAGCAAGATCCAATCACTGGAAATTACCCCGGGACAGCTTGGACTTGAACCATGTACCGGATCTTTAGTTGCAACAGATCCGAATACTGGTGAAGTACTGGCCTGTGTATCATATCCGGGATATGACAACAACCGTCTTGCAAATACTATGGACTCCGATTATTATAGTAAACTGCTTACAAATCAGTCTCGTCCATTTTATAATAATGCAACTCAGGAAAAAACAGCACCAGGTTCTACCTATAAGCCGTTATCTGCTATCACCGGTCTGACAGAAGGTGTTATTGATGTAAATACTTACCTTCCGTGCGCAGGTGTATATAAAAAAGTTACACCAAATCCAAAGTGCTGGATTTATCCGTCTGCTCATGGCAACCTGAATGTATCGCAGGGAATTCAACATTCTTGTAATGATTTCTTCTATGAAGTCGGATACAGACTTGGCCTTAACAGTACAGGGAATTCAAAATTAGATAATGATACTTCTGACGGAAAGAGTACTCAGAATTACTATTCAAGTGAAAGAGGAATTGCAAAACTGCAGAAATATGCAGAAGAATTCGGACTTGGAGATACTTCCGGTATGGAAATTCCGGAATCAGATCCGCAGATTTCCGATGACAACTCTGTATTATCCGCTATCGGACAGGGAACCAACAACTATACAACCAGTCAGCTGGCAAGATATATTACAGCTGTTGCAAATAAGGGTACTGTATATAATTTAAGTCTTTTAGACAAAGTGACTAATCCGAAGGGAAAGACAGTAAAAGATTATACACCGGAAGAAATAGCATATCTGCTGGAACTGTCTGCAGATCTGAAGAAGAAAAATTCCTGGAAACGTGTACATGCTTACCA
>ENA-OQRA01001015-OQRA01001015.1-human-gut-metagenome-genome-assembly--contig:-NODE-1015-length-15933-cov-4.019965_pt1 | contig 15933 bp, 14 predicted proteins | sample MGYA00243238_ERZ505106 | MGnify/ENA primary metagenome ERZ505106 (study PRJEB26097, sample SAMN02711298) | human gut metagenome | biome: Gut microbiome | host: Homo sapiens | place: Denmark...
GAGAGAAAAGAGATTTATAAGTTATGAAAACAAAAGCAAATAAACCGGCAAAATCAAATATTGCGAAAATGGCGATCGTGGGCGTATTGTCTGCAATCGCCTATTTACTGATGTTTATGGAATTCAGTGTTCCGCTGATGCCGGTATTTATTAAAATGGATCTGTCTGATTTCCCGGCACTGATCGGAAGTCTTGCAGTTGGTCCGGCAGGTGGTATTATCATCGCATTGATCAAAAATCTGCTTCATCTGACTGTCACATCTACCGGTGGAGTCGGAGAACTGTCAAATTTTATTCTGAATGCAGTATTTATCCTGCCGGCAGGATTATTATATAAGAAAAAGAAATCAAAAAAGAGTGCCTGTGGAGGGGCAGTCCTGGGTGCCATTTTAATGGCTTTGGTCAGTGTGGTATCGAACTATTTTGTGGTTTATCCGGTATATTATAACTTCATGCCGGCAGACACGATCCTGGCCGCTTATCAGGCAATCTTTCCGGGAGTAAAAAGCATCTTGCAAAGTCTGATCGTCTTCAATATGCCATTTACTTTTGTAAAGGCGATGATCAGCGTGGTCATTACGTTTTTGGTATACAATCATCTGGTAACGATCCTGACGATGAACAAACGCAGCGAATAAACAGTATAGAAAAAGGAGAACAAAAAAATGAGTAAGTACAGATTAGACACAACTTGTGTACAGGGGGGATATCGTCCGGGAAACGGTGAACCGAGACAGATTCCGATCGTTCAGTCCACCACCTTCCGTTATGAAACCAGTGAGGCAATGGGCAGATTATTTGATCTGGAAGATACCGGGTACTTCTACACCCGTCTGCAGAATCCGACCAATGACACGGTAGCAGCAAAAATCGCAGAGATGGAAGGTGGAACCGCAGCAATGCTGACATCTTCCGGACAGGCAGCAAACTTTTTCGCATTATTTAATGTGTGCGAGTGTGGCAGCCATATTGTAGCGTCTTCCGCTATTTATGGAGGAACGTTCAATCTGATTGAAGTGACAATGAAAAAAATGGGGATTACAGCGACATTCGTAGCACCGGACTGCACAGAAGAAGAACTGAATGCAGCATTCCGGGATAATACAAGAGTTGTATTTGGCGAGACCATTGCAAACCCGGCACTGACAGTTCTGGATATCGAAAAATTTGCAAAAGCAGCACATGCACATGGAGTGCCGCTGATCGTGGATAATACGTTCCCGACACCGGTAAACTGTAATCCGTTCAAATGGGGGGCAGATATCGTAACTCATTCCACGACAAAATATATGGACGGGCACGGTGCTGCAGTAGGTGGAGCCATCGTAGATTCCGGTAATTTTGACTGGATGGCACATGCGGACAAATTCCCGGGACTTTGCACACCGGATGAATCTTATCATGGAATCACTTATGCAGAAAAATTCGGACAGGCTGGAGCGTTTATCACAAAATGTACGGCACAGCTGATGCGTGACCTGGGAAGCATCCAGTCTCCGCAGCATGCATTTTATCTGAATCTCGGTCTGGAATCCCTGCATGTGCGTATGCCGCGTCATGTAGAAAACGGACAGGCTGTGGCAGAATTTCTGGCAAACCATCCAAAGGTAGTGCGTGTAACATACAGCGGACTTCCGGGAGACAAATACTATGAACTGTCACAGAAATATCTGCCGAAGGGTGGCTGTGGTGTCGTATCCTTTGAACTGGAAGGCGGCCGTGCAGCAGCAGAAAAATTTATGAAGCATCTGAAACTGGCAGCCATCGAGACACATGTGGCTGATGCAAGAACCTGCTGTCTGAATCCGGCGACATCTACACACCGCCAGATGACAGATGAGCAGCTGGAGGCAGCCGGAATTCCGGCGGGACTGGTGCGGATGTCCTGTGGTCTCGAAGACAAGGAAGACCTGATTGCAGATCTCGCACAGGCTCTGGATGCCATCTAAACGGATATAATGGAACTGAACGAAATAAAAGAAACCGGACACAGTGATGTTATCTTATAACATTTGATATATACGTTCCTACTGATGAAAAAAACGGAAACCAACGCAGACGACAGGAAAATGCTTCGTGTCTGCGTTGGTTTCCGTTTTCAACTTTTAAATACAAAGAAATAAAAACTAAAGTCGACTGATAATGTCGCGTTTGTAATTAAGAAACGTTTCCGTCAGATAGAAATCGTCAGGCCTTGGTTTCTGTTCATGAATTACGATCTCGTCCTTCTGATGCAGTTCAATGTTGATGTCTTTGATGATCGTGCGCTGACCATATGTTTTTGTAATATGTTCTGCTTTTAATAATGCCATTTTAATTTCCCAGATAGTCGTTTGTGAATCCTTTGCCGGTCAGATCTGTGGATGTCAGATTATTTTCTGCCAGCCAGCTGTAAAATGCATTCCAGCGGTCTGCATCAATGAAGCCCCATTTGGCTGCATCTGCAATATACTGATCGGAAATATACTGCTGGGAAGCCTGAACCAGCTCTTCAGAACCTTTCAGGGAACCGGTGTTGTCGCCTGCAATCAGCATGTTTGCTGCATCTACCGGATTCTGGACTGCATATTCATAACCTTTCTGTGTTGCTTCCAGGAATTTCTTTGCAATATCCGGATGCTCCTGTAAGAACGTATTGTTTGCAATGATCACCGGTGTGTAGTAATCAAATATCGGGTTGATATCTTTAAAGAAGAAGAAATCACAGTCTGTATTTTCCTGTTTTGCGTTGATGCCGCCCCAGCCGTAGAATACCCAGATGGCATCTGTCTGATGAGCAGCCAGTGCAGCCGGTTCGTCTGTGATGTCGTTCGGAATCAGTTTTACTTTGCTGAAATCACCGCCATCCTCGCTGACAACTGTCTCCAGAGTAGCAAGCTCGATCGGAGATTCCCAGGTGGAGTAAGTCTTGCCTGTCATGCCGGCCGGTGTATCAATGCCGTCACCTTTACGGGACATGATACCGGATGTGTTATGCTGTAATACAGCAGCAACAGCTGTGATATCAAGCGGGGCATCAGAGTCCAGGGATGCTGCCATGGTGTCCTGTGCCTCAATGGCAAACTGAGCCTGACCTGCGGAACACATCAGAGCAGCACCGTCCTCTGGCGGCTGTACGATCTGAACGTCCAGACCTTCCTGCTCATAATATCCCATCTGCTGTGCCACATACAGACCGGTGTGGTTGGTATTCGGTGTCCAGTCCAGACAGAACGTGATTTTTGTCAGATTTTTGTTATCCTTTTTGGAAGTGTTTTCCGCAGCCGTGGAAGAGCTTTCAGAAGCATTTCCTGCATGGTTGCCTGTGTCGGTGTTTCCGCAGGCAGCCATGGAAAATACCATAGCGGCAGCCATAGACACAGCGGCAAGTTTCTTTAAATAATCTTTTTTCATGTTTCATTTCCCTCTTTTTCTGTTCTTATCCACGGCATGGATAGATTTCTGATAATGTTGACTGCGAGCATCAGCAGAAGACTGATGATTACGATAAAAATAATGACGGCAAACATCTTGTCAAAGGAGTATGCCTTTTTGACACGGGTCATATAGACACCGAGTCCGTTAAATCCGCCCAGCCACTCTGCAACCACAGCACCGACAACGGCGTAGGAAGCAGAAATCTTCAGACCGGAAAAAAACTGGTTTAAGGCGGATGGAAATTTCAGATGCCGGAAAATCTGGAATTTGGTGGCACCCATGGCGCGCATCAGATTCACTGCATCCGGATCGACACTTTTATAACCGTCCAGCAGACCTATCGCAATCGGAAAAAAGGTGGTGATGACCACCAGGGCGACCTTCGGTGCCATGCCAAAGCCCATCCAGAGTACCAGAACCGGTGCAATGGCGATGGTCGGAATCGTCTGAGTAATGACCATCAGCGGATAAAATGCCCGGTTGATGGTGAGAAAGCGATCCATCAGAGTGGCACTGATAAAGGCAAGCAGGATACCGATGCAGAGCCCGTAGAAGGCTTCCTGCAGCGTGTATCTGGCGTGCATCAGGATCAGCGGCATGTCAGAGATCAGTGCTTTTGCCACATTGACCGGGGAGGGCAGCATATAAGCCGGAACCAGCCCGGATACACAGAGCAGATACCAGGCGAGCACGATCAGAGCCAGTGCGGCGATGGCCGGAAACTTACTGGTGATGCTTTGTAACTTTTTTGTCAATGGTCAGTACATCTCCCTCTGGTTTAAAAGAAATTTTTACATAAGTATTCATTGCCGGGCAGCCTGCTTTTGCAGCAACCAGCTGGCAGTTTTTTACAATTTCCATGAGCTCATCATAGTCCCCTTCAATAGATGTCTCGCATGGTCCTACATAATAGTTTAGGCCGGTGGCAGGCACTAAAAATGCATAACAGTATTCCGATATACTTCCAGGGCTGACATTGTCCAGCTGGTATCATACAGCACAGATTTTGGGATGTCAACCAATCCTAAATAATTTATTAAGGAAATATTTCTTGTAAATTAACAGGAAAGATGATAAAGTGAATGAGACCTGTAAAATGTAATCAGGATATGGGTATTTTGACACCAAAATCAATTTGACAAAAAGTAGTCTGTTTGCGTACAGAAAAATTGCTGTGGAAGAGTTCCATGGCTTATCTGCATGTAGGAAAACAGACTATTTGGTTTCCATTCACCTCAGTCGTGGACTGAACCTGAATTTTGAATAGCCGGCAGGGCAGATGCAGGCAGCCGGCGGGAAAAGGAGTAAATGCTGATGAATGCGAAAATAATTATTGCAACACATAAAATATATGATATGCCTCAGGATGACATTTATCTGCCGGTACATGTCGGCAGGGAAGGAAAAGATGCATTGCCATATCAGCCGGATAATACCGGAGACAATATTTCTGCAAAAAATCCGAGCTACTGTGAGCTGACCGGACTGTACTGGGCGTGGAAAAATCTGGACTGTGATTATCTTGGACTGGCACATTACCGCCGTCACTTTTCCATGAAGAGCAGATCTTTCCGCAAAAGTCATACACCGATGGAGTGTGTACTCACCGGGGATGAGCTGGCACAGCTGATTCCGAAGTATAAGATCATTGTTCCGAAGAGACGGAACTACTATATCGAATCACTTTATTCTCATTATGCGCATACTCATTATGCGGAACATCTTGATATTACCAGAGAAATCATCAGTGAAAAATATCCGGATTATCTGGAAAGCTTTGACAAAGTAATGAAGCAGACCGGCGGATATATGTTTAATATGTATATAATGGAAAAATCTCTGTCAGACGCATATTGCAGCTGGCTGTTTGACATTCTGTTTGAACTGGAAAACCGTGTGGGAGACAGAGAATATTCCTTTTTCCAGGGAAGATTTTACGGAAGAGTCAGCGAGATCATCTTTAATATATGGCTGATGAATCAGAAAGAAGAAATCAAAGAGATTCCTTATATTCATATGGAAGAAATCGACTGGAAGAAAAAAGGAATGGCCTTCCTGAAAGCAAAATTCGGGAAAAAGAAATACGAAGGAAGTTTTTAGGGGAGGATTATGCAATACAGGACAACAAAAAGAGAAAGTTTTTTTCTGATAATCTACACCGTATATATGATCGTATTGCTCCTGTCACAGACTGCGTTTGAGGAAATGGGTGCGGCATCTTCTATCTTTAAGTATGTCCGTTACCTGTGCTATTTCCTGGCAGCGCTGCTCATTCTGCAGGACAGTTACCGGGAAAAACAGATCTGGGGCGTGGCAATCCTTGGCGTACTTACGGTGGGAACCGTAGTCTGCTCCGGCAACAGTACGTTCATTTTATATCTGATCATGATTCTTGCTGCAAAGGAAGTCAATGTCAGAACCATCGTAAAGCTGACCTGCATCATACAGGGAGCGATGCTGCTGTCAATCGTGGTCATGTCACAGATCGGTATCATACCGGATTATATCTTTGATGCGTCTACCCGTCAGCGGCACGGACTTGGATTTTTATGGACGACAACAGGTGCGATCCTTTATTTTTACTTTATGGTTCTTTATATTTATTTGCGAGAAGAGCGTGCACACCTGATCGAGTATGTGATTCTGGAGGCAGTAAACTTCGGGTTGTACAAACTGACCGATGCCCGTATGAGTTTTTATCTGTCCACATTGCTGCTGGTTTACGTCTATGTCATGCGTTTCTACTGGCAGAACCGCAAGGATCGGATCCGCAAGAATCGGCTTCTGATCGGTGCACCGGCATTTTTCTGTATCCTTGCCGTGGCATGTCAGATTTTTTATATACCGACCGATGCTCGTTGGCAGAAGATCAACAGTGTGCTCTCCGGACGACTGGAACTGGGATGCTTTGGATGGAGAGATTATGGCTTTTCTCTGCTCGGAACAAAAATCGAGTGGATTGGTTTCAGCCACAATGCAACGGCAGGAGCTTATAATTATGTAGACTGCTCCTACATGCAGATTTTGTTGGAAAACGGTCTGATTCCGCTTGTCATTATCATAGCTGTATATACGTATATCATGTATATGGCCGTAAAGGAAAAAGATTTTTATCTGCAGACGGCAGTGCTTCTGATTACTGCATTTTCTATAACAGAGCCTCGTCTGCTGAATCTTGCATACAATCCGCTGCCGTTTTTCGGCATCACTTATATCAGCCTGCGTGGCAGAAGTGCGCTGTTCCACCGGGAAGACCACCGTCTGAACCGGCGTGTGCGGTTTCGTACCACACATGTGAGGCTGAAGGCAAGAAAGTAACAACTATGAATGAATACAGGAATAACGAGAATGAGTAAAAACAACAAATCAGTAAAAGTTAATTTTATTATGAATGCAATCCTCAATCTCTCTGCTGTGATCTTTCCACTGATCACATTCCCGTATGTATCGCGGATCCTGACACCGACAGGAACCGGGCGGGTTTCCTCTGCTGTGGCGCTGGTGACATATTTCGCCATGGTTGCACAGCTTGGTATCCCTACCTACGGTATCCGTGCATGTGCGATCGTCAGGGATGATAAGGAGAAACTGTCCCGAACGGCACAGGAGATCTTTATCATTAATATGATCATGTCAGTGATCGTATACGGAGTATTTTTCGGGGCATTGTTTTTTATCCCGGAAATGGCAGAGGACAAGACGTTGTATCTCATCTGCAGTACAACAATTGTGTTCAATCTAATCGGAATGGAGTGGCTGTATAAGGCACTGGAGGAATACAGCTACATTACAAAACGTTCCCTTTTCTTTAAATTCATTGCGCTGGTGCTGACCTTTGTGTGCATTCATACAAAGGACGATTATTTGTTTTACGGAGTGACAACAATTTTTGCCGCATCCGCATCCAACGTGATGAACTTTATTAACGTAAGAAAATACATTACGCTGAAACCGCTGCGTAATTATGATTTCAAACATCATATGAAACCAATCCTGATCTTCTTTGGAATGTCTGTAGCGACGACGATCTATACAAATCTGGATACGGTTATGCTGAAGTTTATGCAGGGCAATGAGGCTGCCGGTTACTATACAGCTGCCGTTAAAGTAAAAACGGTGCTGGTTGGTGTGGTAACATCCATCGGAACGGTGCTTTTGCCAAGAGTTTCATATTATATCGAGCAGAAACGTCACGATGAGTTCCGCAAGGTGACAGCGAAAGCCATGGAGCTTGTTGTGATGATGGCATTGCCACTGGTGGTTTACTTTATCATCTATGCAAGGGAAGCAATTCTGGTGCTGTCCGGTGCGGACTATATACCGGCCATTATCCCGATGCAGCTCATCATGCCGACGGTATTTCTGATCGGCTTCACGAATATCACCGGTATTCAGATTCTGATTCCGCAGGGCAGGGAGAATGTCGTATTGATTTCGGAAATCGTTGGAGCGGTGGTTGATTTTGCAATCAACCTGGTACTGATCCCGAGTATGGGAAGTTCCGGTGCAGCGATCGGAACTCTGGTTGCAGAACTGGCGGTACTGATCGTACAGGCGATTGCAATGTGGAAGTTCCTGATGGAGATCATGAGGAAAATAAAAGCAGGAAAAATCGTACTGGCCTGTGTGCTTGGAACGGTTGTGGCACTTTTGGTGCATCTGCTCCCGATAACGAACAGCTTTATGATTCTGGTCATTACCGCGTTGCTGTTTTTCGGCATTTACGGCGGAGGTCTTCTGTTGATGAAAGAGCCGCTGGTATACGAAGTGGTTGGTCAGATGAAAGAAAAATTCCTGAAAAAGTAAGATGGAGGCAAACATGGAGAAAAGAGAGAAAGAGTATACGAATCTGGATCAGGAACGCATTGTTACCGTTTCTGATCTGCTGAAAGAAATCCTTCGCCGGATTGGACTGGTGATCGTTCTTGGTATTATTGTTGCAGCATTATGCTGTGGCTATAAATATGCCAAAGACAGCAAAGCTGCGAAAGCTGCAAACAGTGAAGATACGACTACGACGATCAAACTTACCAACAAAGAGCAGACGGATGTGAATAATGTCATTGCTGTTCAGGACAATATGAAAGAGCAGCAGGCATATCTGGACAATTCTGTATTAATGCAGATCAATGCATATGACGAGAGCCGTGTGACTTTGCAGTACCGCATCATTACCGGCGACAAACAGCTCAGCAAAGATCTGCTCAGTGCCTATGATAACTATGTGACAAACGGCAGTCTGGCACAGGATATGATCGATCACGGTATCGATATGGATTTGCAGTATCTGACTGAGCTGCTTTACTTTGAAAAAGATTCTGATAAAGATGAGGAAGATTCTGACAGTACTGTGATCACAGATACGCCGGCATTGACCTTTGAAATCAGAGTGATCCATAAAAACCAGAAATCCTGCGAAGAACTGGCAGCAGTTATTCCGGAGTGCCTGAGTGATTTCGAGCAGAAACTGCAGGAATCTACCGGTTCACATGAGCTGAACCTGGTGGACCAGAGCTATGCGGAAGTAGTGGATCAGGGGTTATGGACTTATAAAATTGATCGTGTCAACAGCGTTGTCGCAATGAAGGAACGTGTGGATTCTTTAAAAGAGAAACTCAATGCGAATCAGGTAGCACTGGTAGAAAAAAATCTGCAGAAAGCAGACAAAAAAAATGTTGCCAAAAAAGAAGTTGTAAAAGCGCATATCAGTAAAAAATATGCAGTGCTTGGTCTGGGCATCGGAATTATTCTTGCAATCCTTTATATCGTAATCACTTACATCTGGCGCGGAACCATCAATAATGAAAAAGATGTGACCTATCTGTATGGTGTACAGCTGATGGGAACTTTAAAAGGTAAAAACAAGAAAAGTATGCTGCTTCGTCTGTATGACAACCTCCGGGGAAAGAAACCGGTGGACTTTTCTGTGGAAGAAGCAATCGTATGTGCAGATGTGACCGGTTATTGCAGCAGAAATCAGATTCAGAAGCTGTTATTACTTTCCAGTGAGGAAGTGACAGAGACAGCATGGATCGATACACTGGTGAAAAAACTGAAAGAGGCCGGTGTGGAGGCCACTGTAGAGACAGACATCTTATCCAGCGCGGCTGCAAGAGAAAAAGCTGCCGGATATGAAGTGGCTGTCCTGATCGCACAGGTCCGCAGATCTGCATATGACACCCTTGAACAGGAACTGGGATTCTGCCAGTTACAGAACATTCAGATTGCAGGTGCGATCGTAACCGAATAAAACATTAGGATCACGCACCGGATTCGTGTGCGTTTGATCCGGATCTCAGAATGAGGTAAGAAAAATGGAAAGAATGCGGCTTCTGACCAGGATTTTGTGTCCTGGTCAGAGGGTGCATTTTTACACTTTAAATGACACGGACCACACAGATGTGACCGTGAGAGAAAGAAAAAGGAGCAATCAAATGTCAGTATATGTGATCACGCATAAAAAATTTAACATGATTCCTCAGGAAAATTATAAAGTCTTATTGGTTGGCGCTTACCGCGGCCATGTATACGGAGACTGTTTTGACGATGCCGGTGACAATATTTCAGAGAAAAATGCAAACTACTGTGAGCTGACCGGTGTGTACTGGCTCTGGAAAAATCTGCAGAAAGATGATTATGTAGGCATTGTGCATTACAGAAGACTGTTTTCCAGATCTTTCAGTAAGAGCAAAAAGCTTTCGGACAAAGATATCCGAAAACTGCTTGGAAAATATGATATTATTTTACCGTTTAAACAGAAGATGGAGCCGAACGTGCTGGAGCAGTTCTGCCAGATTTCCGGTCTGAAAAAAGATATGGACCGTGTGCGCGGAATCATTGAGCGCCAGTGCCCGGATTATCTGAAATCCTTTGACTCGGTCATGACAGACACGGAAGCGTATCTGTTCAATATGATGATCTGCAGCAGAGAGAAGTTTAACGCATACTGTCAGTGGCTGTTTTCTATTTTTGATGAACTGGAGCCAATGGTAGATCTGTCAGAATACAATGATTATCAGAAGCGTATCTACGGTTTCATCAGCGAACGTCTGCTGAACGTATGGGTGCGTCAGAATGAGCTGAAGGTATGTGAACTTGGCGTAGTCAATACAGAAGAAGACTGGTCTGCGGGCAAGAATTTCCTGACCGCCTGCAAACGTGTTCTGTTATATCATCTACGGTAAGAAAGGACTGGGAGCAATATGAAAATAGCAGCAGTAGTTGTAACATTTAACCGAAAAGAATATTTAGTAAAAAATATCGAAGCATTACTGGCACAGGTCAATGCACCGATGGATATCCTGATCATCGACAACGCAAGTACCGACGGTACAGAAGAGACGATTCGTCATTACATGGATGCAGGACAGATCCTTTATGAAAATACCGGAGAAAACCTGGGAGGCGCCGGCGGCTTTAACTTTGGTATCCGACGTGCTTATGAGGCCGGTTATGATGCGATCTGGATCATGGACGATGACACTTATCCGCATCCGGATGCACTGGAGAAGTTCCTGCAGGCAGACAAAGACCTGAACGGCATGTATGGCTATCTGGCAGGAAAAGTGCTGTGGAAAGACGGCAGCTGGTGCGAGATGAATACCCCGAAATATAAAGGCGGCATGGCAGAAGGCAAGTACAAACAGATCGTACAGTCTTCTTTTGTATCTATGTTTATTCCGCGCAAATCTGTGGCAACCTACGGATTACCGATCAAGGAATTCTTTATCTGGGGCGATGATGTGGAATATACGAGAAGGATCGCACTGCGGGAGCCGAGTTACCTGGTAGAAGACAGCCAGGTGCTGCATGATACCAAGAATAATGTGGGTTCCAACATCGTGTACGATGATGAGCGTATTGACCGTTATCGTTATGCATACCGTAATGAGATGTATATCGCATTGCACGAAGGATGGAAGCGCAGAGTTTATCAGCAGCTGAAGATCTGGTATCATATTGCGAAGATTCTTTTGAAATCTTCCCAGAAGAAGAGAAAGATCAGACTGATCCTGTCCGCATCCAAAGAAGGCAAAACATTTAATCCATCCATCGAATATATATCAGATGGGAGATAAGGAGCAGACAACTATGGAAAAGAAAGTGCGTGTACTGGAAGTATTTGGAGAGCCAATCTCCAATGGCGGTCAGGAATCTTTTGTGATCAACATTGTGCAGCATATCAATCATGAGCATCTGGCCATCGATATGCTGACCCCTTATTATTGTGATAACTCTTATTATGAGGATATCGTAAAATCTTTCGGCGGAACGATCTATACCTTTGGGCTGAGTTTTGAGCCGGGTAAGAGCCGTTTCAATATTAATGATAAAATTGATGCGTTTTTCAAGGAGCATCCTTATGATGTGGTGCATATTCACAGCGGAAGTATTTCTATTCTGTGCATTATGGCACATTTTGCAAAGAAAAACCATGTGAAGAAGATCATTGTACATTCCCACTGTGCAGCGGAGCACAAGACATTAAAATACCGTCTGACCAGGATGGCATCTTACCCATATATCATGAGTGCACCGACGGACTACTGTGCCTGCTCTGTGGTAGCCGGTGAGTGGAAATACCCGAAGGCAATCGTAGATCACAAACTGAAAGTCCTGAAAAACGGTGTGGATCTGGAGAAGTTTGCATTTAATGAAGAGACGAAGTGTGAGATCCGAAAGAAGCTTGCGATTCCGGAAGATGCTTTTGTATTGGGACATGTGGGACGTTTCAGTTATCAGAAAAATCATGAGTATCTGATCCGTATTTTTGCGGAAGTGAGAAAACGGAATGAGCACGCAGTGCTGATGCTCATCGGTGACGGTGAGAACAAGCCGGATGTGAAAAAACAGATCGAGGAGCTGCATCTGACAGACAGCGTCCGTTTCTGTGGTCTGGTAAATAATGTCAACGACTATATGCAGGCCATGGATGTCTTTGTACTGCCGTCCCGTTATGAGGGATTGCCGATCGTAGGTGTTGAGGCGCAGGCAGCAGGTCTCCCGGTCATTACATCCGTAAACGTATCTGAGGAACTGGAAATCTCTGATCTTGTGACATTCCTGGAACTGAAGGAAGATGTATCCGAGTGGGCAGACAAAATTTTGAGCTATGAAGGAAAAGAACGTGAGGATGCATCGGAGCAGATCCGTTCTCATGGATACGATGTACAGTTTACGGCAGATGAAATTGAGAAAATGTATCTGTCCTGATTCTGAAGTCAAAGGAGCATAGCAAGGCAGTTCCGAATGCTTTCGATGAAAGAAGCATTCCGAATCTGCCCGGTGTAGAAAGAGGGGACATAAACTTGAATAAAACCGAACCAAAGACAGCCGTGAAAACGGGAAGAGTCCAATGGATCGATTTTGCAAAAGGAATTGCAATCCTGGCAACGATACTGGGGCATACGGCGGACGTCGGAAAAACAGGAAGCGATGTGCGGGCATTGATTTTTTCCTTCCACATGCCATTGTTTTTTATCCTGTCGATTCTGACATATCGCTGCTCCAACTCTTTGGAAGAGTATAAAATGAAGCAGAAAAAGGCAGCAAAGCATCTGCTGGTTCCGGCGGTGGTCGTATTTGCCATCGCGACAGTGATTGAGTGTGTGCAGGATACGACATTGCTGACACAGTTTGAATACTGGCAGGGAAAACTGTATACGTTTATCATCGGCAGTGGTACCTCCGTGGAGTACAGTGGGATTTCTGTAGCCGCTTTCGGAATTGCCTGGTTTTTCTTTGCACTGTTTATCGGAAGAGCGATTTTTGACTATATCCATCTGAGTATGAAGGAAGATTCCCAGATTCTGGTGGTATCCATGATCGTAGGTGCCATTGGAATGATCTGGGGGATGCTGATGCAGCTGCCGTTTTCTCTTGATATCGCACTGGCGATCATGCCGTTTTTCTACTGGGGTTATCGGATGAAACGGATGGATCTGACGAAGTCTCCATTGAAAAAGGCACTGATCTGGGGTGTAATCTGGATCGTGACATTGATGATTACCGTGCCGGACTGGGAAATACGGATTTATCTGGAGCTGGCAAACCGCCGGTACCCGTTGTTCCCGATCTGTTTTATTACAGCTGTGGCAGGAACGATGTGTATCAGCGAACTCAGTGTTATTTTCTGCAAAGCAAAACATCTGGTAAAACCAATCGTGTTCCTGGGCAGAAATTCTCTGTATCTGCTGTGTGTACACATTCTGGATGGCAACTGGGAGTCTGTGTGGCATGTGGAAGGACATCAGTTCCACACGGCCCTGCGGCGCTGTGTGGCAGATATTATCGTATTTCTGGCAGTGATGCTGGTGCTGACTGCCTGGAAAAAAATCCGGCGGTCCATACAGACAAAAAAAGCACAAAGCTGTGCATGATAGGATAATCGTATGAAAAAGAAAATATATATACAGATACTGGGTGTCATTGCCTGTCTGGCTGTAGTGGCGATGCATGTCAACGGATGCTTCTGGCAGTTCAGCTATGACAGGTACTGGATCACCGCAAATATTATAGAGTGCATCTGCTATTTTGCAGTGCCGATCTTCTTTATGATATCAGGTGCAACGTTACTGAATTACAGAAAACGTTATACCACAGCGGTATTTTTCAAAAAAAGATTTGGAAAAACGCTTGTTCCGTTTCTGATTTGGTCTGTGATTTCTGCGATCTGGTATTATATCGTATATCACGCAAGACCGGAGGGCATCCGGGAAGTGGTGGATGGAATTCTGAATACAAGATATGTGGATATTTACTGGTTTTTCCCGGCTTTGTTTTCCGTATATCTGTGTATCCCGATCCTGTCCTGTATTCCGGAGAAGTACAGAAAGCGGATCTTTGGCTATGCGATCCTGGTGTATTTTGTTCTGGAAGCACTGGCACCGCTTGTATGTAACCTGATGCATATTGAATTTAATGAGGGATTTGAAATGCCGGCTGTGGGCGGATATCTGATCTACACGCTGCTGGGATACTGGATCGATAATTATGAGCTGTCGAAAAAATGGCGTTGCGTTATCTACGCCGCTGCCTTGGGAGGTTTCCTCTTGATGCTTGTGGGAACACAGATTCTGTCCCTGAAGAACGGAACCGTGGATACAACATTTAAGGAGTATCGGAATGTTCCGTGTATTCTGTATTCTACCGGAATATTTCTGTTTTTTAAGAATATAAAAAATGAGAAAGCGTTGGGCTGCCTTGCAAAACTGACCGCACCATTTTCATCGTTGACTTTTGGTATATATCTGGTACACTTCTATTTAGTACAGATGGTGGCAATCTATCAGATATTTCCAATCACCAGCATCAAGTACCGGATCTTTGGAACGATTGCAATCTTCCTGATCTCCGCTGTGGCAGTCAGAATCCTGCAGATGATTCCGGTTATCAGGAAAGCGATTCCATCCTGATCAGGTGTGAGATCATATGAAATGGGATATTGGAATGCAAAGGTACACGGAATTGTGAAAGAAAAAGTCTGCGTGTACATGTAAGTAAATGGAGGAACAAAACATGAAATTAAAAAAACTCAGTGTCGGACTTATGACAGCTGTTCTGACAGCAGGATTACTGGCTTCTCCGGCCATGGCATCAGAAGTGACAGATGCAGCTTCGGTACAGAACGGAACCGTAACGGTACAGGCTGCCGCAACAGAAAATGGCACTGCCGGAACCGGAACATCAGATGATATTCAGGGAGAAATCAAAGACACCGGAAAAGATGATGCAGAGAACGGAACCAATCAGGGCGAGGGAAAAGAAGATACCGGCAAGGATGACGGCAAAGGAGATACCGGAAAAGATGACGGTAAAGGAGATACTGGAAAAGAAGATACCGGCAAGGATGACGGTAAAGGAGATACCGGCAAAGACGATACGGGCAAAGATGACGGCAAAGAGGATGAAGCTTTTACCGGTTTGAAAGAGATTGATGGTATCTGGTGGTATCTCACCGAAGGTGATGTAGATGAATCTTATACCGGTCTGGCAGAGAACGCATACGGCTGGTGGTATGTAGAAAACGGACGGGTAAACTTTGACTATTTCGGACTTGCTAATAACGCATACGGTTGGTGGTATGTCCGTGGTGGCGGAGTTGCATTTGATTATGTCGGATTTCAGGCAAATGAAGCCGGCTGGTGGCGCATTGAAGGCGGAAAAGTCAACTTTGAGGCAAACGGTCTCATTCCGAATGAAAATGGCTGGTGGTGTGTCCAGGGCGGCAGAATCAACTTCGATTACACAGGATTGGCTGAAAATGAAAATGGCTGGTGGTATGTCCAGGGCGGAAAATTAAACTTTGCTTACAGTGGTCTGGTACCGAATGAAGCCGGCTGGTGGAAAGTAACAAACGGAATGGTCGATTTCGGGTTCCATGGCATTACAAATAATGAAGTCGGCTGGTGGTACTTACAGAATGGCTGCATTGATTTCGGCTACAATGGACTGGCACAAAACGAAGCAGGCTGGTGGAAAATCACCGGAGGCATGGTAGACTTCAACTATACCGGA
>ENA-OQRA01001039-OQRA01001039.1-human-gut-metagenome-genome-assembly--contig:-NODE-1039-length-15792-cov-9.027134_pt1 | contig 15792 bp, 9 predicted proteins | sample MGYA00243238_ERZ505106 | MGnify/ENA primary metagenome ERZ505106 (study PRJEB26097, sample SAMN02711298) | human gut metagenome | biome: Gut microbiome | host: Homo sapiens | place: Denmark: Copenhagen...
CAGCGAAGCGTCCCTGCCAGTAACTTTGCGCGTCCGCAGACGCGCCCCCAAGCTGTTCTTCTCCCCAAGATTCCGTGAAGAACCAAAAAAACTGCCTTCCCGAAAGCAATTTTTCGGGAAGGCAGGAGATTCACTCGTTGATAGCGAACATCTTCGTGGACAAATACCGCTCGCCTGTGTCGGGCAGGATGACGACGATGTTCTTGCCCGCGAATTCCGGCCGCGCCGCCACTTGCGATGCCGCCCAGACCGCCGCACCGGACGTGATGCCCGCCAGCACACCCTCGTGCGCCGCCAGCTCGCGCCCCGTGCGATAAGCGTCGTCCTCCTTGACGGTGATAATCTCGTCAATCAAATCGCGGCTCAGCACATCCGGCACGAAATTCGCGCCGATGCCCATCAAGCCGTGCGGGCCCGCAACGCCCTTGGACAGCAGGGGCGAGGAGAACGGCTCTACCGCGACGATGCGCACATCCGGGTTCTTCTCACGCAGGTAGCTGCCGATGCCGGTCAGCGTGCCGCCCGTGCCGACGCCCGCGACGAGCACATCCACCTGACCGTCCGTGTCCGCCCAGATTTCCGGGCCAGTCGTGGCGCGGTGGGTGGCGGGGTTCGCCGGGTTGACGAACTGCCCGACGACAATCGCGTTCGGGGTTTCGGCGGCGAGTTCATTCGCCTTGTCAACCGCGCCCTTCATGCCGAGCTTGCCGGGGGTGAGGACGAGCTTCGCGCCATACGCCAGCATCAGCTGACGGCGCTCGACGCTCATGCTGTCCGGCATGACGATGATGGCGGTATATCCGCGCGCGGCGGCGACCATCGCCAGCCCGATGCCGGTGTTGCCGCTGGTGGGCTCAATAATGGTGCCGCCAGGGAGCAGCTTGCCTGCCTTTTCCGCGGCCTCCACCATGCCCAGCGCAATGCGGTCTTTCACGCTGCCGCCGGGGTTGAAGGATTCGACCTTCGCCAGCAGATGCGCGTTCAGACAGTGCATCTGCTCAAAGTGAGTGAGTTCAAGCATCGGCGTCCGGCCGATCAGTTCAGCGACGGACTTGGCAATGCGCATAACCAGCGCCTCCTTTTCGTGTCTTTCCTCCCGATAAAGTCAGGAGGAAGAATGACGGCATTATACGCTATTCCTATAGGTTTCGTCAAGCACAAATTTGCCTTTTTTTCGGAAAAAATTTGCCTGAATCTTGCGGAATCCGATATGTGTATGCTATACTGGAAGCAGATGCAAGAGAAACAACATCCGAAAGGCGGAATGCGGGTGGCTCAGGTGGATGACGAGCGGCAGTTCCTCGCGGCGTGCTATCAGCGCCACCGCATCAGCATGATTCGCTTGGCGAAGTGCTATGCCGCTGACAGCGCGGCGGTGGAGGACATTGTGTCGGACAGCCTCGTGGCGCTGATGGAGAAAATCGACCTGCTGCGCACGCTGACGGAAGAGCAGGAACGCGCGTATGTGCTGGCAGTTGTGCGAAACACCGCGATGGACGAACTGCGGCGCAAGCAGCGGCAGCGCGGGCGGTTCCTGCGCGACGGGGACGAGGCGCTCGCGCTTTATCCCGACCCGACGGCGCTGGAAGAGAAGGTGCTGATGCGGGAGACGATGGCGGCAGTACGCAGGGCAATCGCGGAATTGCCGGAGAAGGAGCAGCAGGTGCTGCGCCTGAAGGTACTGGAAAACCGCACGGACGCGGAAATCGCCGCCGAAACGGGCTTGTCGCCGGGCAGCATCCGGCAGTATCTCCACCGCGCGCGGGGCAGACTGCGCGAGAAACTGTTTTGAGAGGAGGAAGCAGCATGAACGAAAAGAATCAGCAGGTGTCGGATGAGCAGATTGACGCCCTCATCCGCAGTGGACTTTGGCAGGATGAACAGCCGCTGACGGCGGACGAAGAGAAGCTGGCGGACGCGGCGTTTGCGCGGGCAATGGCGAAAATCGACCGCAAGGAGAAGCAGCAGAAGCGCCGGACTGTCCTGCATATGCTTGACCGCGTGGTGCGCGTCGCGGCGTGTCTGATTGTGGCGGTCGGGATTGCGTTCCCGATTGCGCTGGCGAATTCTGAGGCGTTCCGCGAGCAAATCCTCCAATTGGTGCTGTCCATCAACCCCGAAACGGGCATGGCGCACGTCGGCATGGAACCCGCGAAGGAGGAGCAGACCGCGAACGTGCCGCGCATGGACGTGCCGGACGGCTGGGAGGGGCTGTTCTTCCCGACGTTCCTGCCGGACAGCCTGCCGCTGGTGCGCTGCGAAACGACGCGCGGCGACCAGGTGCACAGCGAAGCATATTATGCCGACGAGACGCGCTCCCTGCGCTTTGAGGAGCAGGACAACCTCGACGGCTGGAACGTCCGCGCGGCGGATGCGCGGGTACTGACGATTTATCTGCACAGCGTGCCGGGCTACCTGATTGACCGCCAGACCGAGGATACGCACGAGGTGAGCATCATCTGGTCGGAAGGGAAGCGGATGCTGCGCGTGACGAGCATCGGGCTGCCGGCGGACGAAGCGGTGCTGGTGGCGCAGAGCGTGAAAAAAATTTTTGCGGAATGATGTCCCGTTTTGCCCCTTTGCAGCGTCTTAATAGGTGAAAGCGCCCGAAAGATGGTTCGGATGCGCCCGACGAGACACGGAAGGAGCGAAACACGATGACGACTCGATGGAAACGGCTAACCGCCCTTCTGCTGATTCTGCTGACGCTGCTGAACGCCGGAAGCGCGCTCGCGGCGGAGGAGTTTTGGAAGTGGGGGGATGTGTACAAGGAGAAGCTGATACTGGGATTGCCGACAGAAGTGACTGATTTGCAAGTTTTCCAAGATGAGCTGTATTTCATTTACGGCGACTTGCTTTTGAAGTGCCACGAGCCGGACGACACGCCGGAAACAGTCTATGAATTGAAAAACTTGCTTCCGGAAAACGTAAAAGAAGATATGCTGTATGCTTCTTATGATGACTATCGGCTCTTTACAGATGGGGATTCGCTGTATATCTTTGTGACGTTTATGCAGCGGATTTATCGGCTGGACTTTGAGGACGGCGAAGTGAAGCCGATGCTGTATGCTACACTGGATTATTCCAGCTTGCCGGAATTAGGCTGGGTTCTGCTGGAGGATGACTGCTGCACATTCTATAAAAGCAATATCGACGGGAAAATCGTAAAAATCGGCGATAATATTTACATGAGGGGTTCGGACTGGACAAATAGAAAAGATGAATTGATTAACAGCCTTATTTGCTTCTCATTAGAAACAGGACGTGGTGAAATCTTAGCGTATAACGACGCTGATATTTGGGAAGTTGTTTCATGGCAGCAAAATCCGGAATGGGCTTCGACGCTGCTGGTTTACTATAACTATGAAGAATGGGACGAAGATGATGAAGGTCGCAGCTATGTGGCTGATAAGCGAAAGTTGGCATCATATAATCTTGAACAGCGCAAAGCAGAAGAAACACTTTTGGAAATTAAGGATTTGGGACTGGAAAACCAGCTTAGATATGATTTGAAGTGGGGATTTTATACTTACAATTCCAGATGCACAGCTTTTGCATGGGATGCTGAAAACCGCCGCTTCTTCTTCCTTCATGATGACATTGCGTGGTTTACGGATGGCACAACGACAGCACGCGGATTTGACCGCATTCCGATGGAAGCAACCTATGCGGAATACGGTTTCTTCTGGAAGGGCGCATACTACTTCAAGACATACGATGATGGCGCGTTCGTCTGCGACATGTCAATCTTTGAACACCCCGAACAGTACTACTATTTTGACTAATAACCGACCCACGAAAGGAGCCTCCCCATGAAACACAACCTCCGAATGGCATTCCTGTCCCTCCTGCTGGTGCTGACGCTGGGCGTGATGCCCGTGTTTGCCGAATCCGCCGACCACGCCATGGACTGGACGCACGGCATCGGCAGCCGCTACCGCACGGACGTGACCAGCGCGCTGCCGTTTGAAGACGAACTCTTCTTCATCAGCGGCAGTCAGCTGCTGCGCGTCGATGACCCCGAATATGAGCCGGAAGTCGTCTGCAATCTGGAAGACATCATCTGGTCGGAAGCGCTGAAACAGAGCGGCTATTACGGGCAGGTGATGCTTCTGGACGGCGGCGCGGAGCTGGTGCTGTTCAGCGCGAATGAAGGGCGGCTGTACAGTTTTGTTCCCCCGACGGATGACACGATGGTGCGGATGCAGATGGTCGCGGAACTCGATTACAGCACCGTGCCGCAAATGGGGTGGAAGAAGTTTCCGATTGCAAAGGACTTGTACGACGTGACGGTCGAACAGGCAGTGTACGACGCGGAAAACGGGCTGTACGTCATCGCGAAGGACAAGACGGACGAATACCAGATTGTCCGGTTCGACGTGGATACGGGCAAGGGCGAAATGATGGAATTTGCGCTGGAGGACGAAGAAGACAGCCACCTCATGCCTGATATGCCCGGCTTCTTCCGATGGAGCGCTGAAAGCTCGAAGTATGAGCGCACGCTGTACGACGGCAAGGTGCTGACGATGGTGAACCTGCCAAACGGCGAAGCGACGAGCGTTGTGCATAACTTGGTCAACACGCTGACCCTTCAGCCGATTCCTGATTATGACGTCACGCTGGGCGACTATGTGACGCACGATGCTTACTACGCCTATGCCCCCAACAAGGACAACACGGCGATGTACTTCGTGCATGACAATACGGTGTGGGTCATGGAGTACGACGAGGAAAACAGCCAGTTCGGCGAACCGCACGGCATTGACAAGCTGCCTTTCTTCGCCGAGGACACCATGTGCGGCTTCTACTGGCGGGGCTTCTACCTCATCCAGACGCACGACGGGCTGTACCTCTGCCACACGGGCGACGAAACGGCGAGAGCCTACCTCTATGGCGAGGTTGAATAACATTCCTCTATAAATTTCGCGCCTGCTTCCGATTGTGTGGAAGCAGGCGCGCTTTCTATATCCTCAATTATTCCCCAATCGCGTTCCCGGTGTACAGCGTGTAGTACCGGCCCTTCTGCGCAATCAGCTGGTCATGCGTGCCGCGCTCGATGATGCGGCCCTGCTCCAGGACCATGATGCAGTCGCTGTTCTTGACCGTGGACAGGCGGTGCGCAATCACGAACGTCGTGCGCCCCTTCATCAGGGCGTCCATGCCGCGCTGCACCAGCGTTTCGGTGCGCGTGTCGATGGAGGATGTCGCTTCGTCCAGAATCAGCGCGGGCGGGTCGGCAACCGCGGCGCGGGCAATGGACAGCAATTGCCGCTGCCCCTGCGAGAGATTCGCGCCGTCGCCCGTCAGCATCGTATTGTAGCCGTCGGGCAGCTTGCGGATGAACTCGTCCGCGTTGGCGAGCTTCGCGGCTTCCATGCACGCCGCGTCCGTCGCGTCCAAACGCCCGTAGCGGATGTTGTCCAGCACTGTGCCGGTGAACAGGTGCGTGTCCTGCAGCACCATGCCGAGGCTGCGGCGCAAATCCGACTTGCGAATCTTGTTGATGTTGATGTCGTCGTAGCGGATTTTGCCGTCCTGAATGTCGTAGAAGCGGTTAATCAGGTTCGTGATGGTGGTTTTGCCTGCGCCCGTGCCGCCGACGAAGGCAATCTTCTGTCCCGGCATGGCGTACATGGTGATGTCGTGCAGCACCGTCTTTTCGGGCGTGTAGCCGAAATCAACGTGGTCAAACGTCACGCCGCCGGACAGCTTGCGATAGCTGACGCTGCCGTCCGCCGTGTGCGGATGCTTCCATGCCCACAGCCCGGTGCGCTCGGTCGTCTCGGTAATCGTGCCGTCGGGCGCTTCCTTCGCGTTCACCAGCTCCACATAGCCATTGTCGGCTTCCGGCGCTTCATCCAGCAGGTTGAACACGCGCTCAGCGCCCGCCAGCGCCATGATGATGGAGTTGAGCTGCTGGGTAATCTGTGAAATCGGCTGGGAGAAGTTGCGGTTCAGCGTCAGAAACGCCACCAGACGTCCCGTGGACATCAGCGCGCCGTTCGTTGCGATGGACAGCGCCGAACCCACCATCGCGCAGATAACATAGGAGATGTGTCCCAAGTTGTTGTTGATAGGGCCAAGGGTGTTCGCCCAGCGGTTCGCTTCGTGGGCTGATGTGCGCAGCTGCTCGTTCAGGTCGCCAAACTGCTCAATCGCCTTTTCCTCGTGGCAGAACACCTTGACGACTTTCTGCCCGGTCATCATTTCCTCAATGAAGCCGTTGACGCGGCCCAAATTCGCCTGCTGCGCGACAAAGTGCTTGCCGGACAGTTTCGCGAGTTTGGCGGACGCCAGCATCTGGAACGTCAGCAGGATGAGCGAGAGAATCGTCATAATCCACGAATTGTTCAGCATGGCGAAGAACACCATGACGACGGAAATCGCGCTGTTGATGACCTCGGGGATGCTCTGGCTGATGAGCTGGCGCAGGGTGTCCACGTCGTTGGTGTAGATGGACATGATGTCGCCGTGCGAGTGCGTGTCGAAGTAGCGGATCGGCAGGGACTCCATGTGCGTGAACAAGTCCGTGCGGATTTTGAGCATCGTGCCCTGGCCGACGCTGACCATCAGGCGCTGGCGGATGTAGCTGGCGGCAACGCCCAGCGCGAGGACGCAGCCCAGCGGAATCATGGCATTCGCCAAATCGCCCATGGTCTTGGTGCCTTTTTGAATGCCGGCGATGTACACGTCTACCAGATCCCGCGTGAACGTGCTGGACTGAATGGTGGCATACGCCGTCACCACAATGCAGACGATGACGGCAATGAACTGCCACAGATAGTTTTCAAAAACGATTTTCATCAGGCGCTTGAGGATGTGTCCCTGCCCCTTGATGGACATGCGGGGCATCGGAGCGCCTCTGCGGCGAGGGCCTCCCATCATTGCGCGTCACCACCCTTCATCTGATCGGGGCTGTCGAAGTCGCCGCCGCCGGACGTCTGCGTCTCATAAATCTCGCGGTACAGGTCGGACTTCTTCAGCAGGTTTTCATGCGTGTCGAATGCTTCCACGCGGCCGTTGTCCATCACGATAATGCGGTCAGCGTCCTGCACGGAGGAAATGCGCTGCGCAATGATGATTTTCGTCGTGCCGGGGATGCGCTGGGCAAACGCGCGGCGGATTTTGGCGTCCGTCGCGGTGTCAACGGCGGAGGTGGAGTCGTCCAGAATCAGCACGCGCGGCTTTTTGAGCAATGCGCGGGCGATGCACAGGCGCTGCTTCTGTCCGCCAGAGACGTTCGTGCCGCCCTGCTCGATGTGCGTATCGTAGCCGTCGGGCATCCGGTCGATGAACTCGTCCGCGCAAGCCTGTGCGCAGACCTCTTTGCATTCCTCCAGCGTGGCGTTTTCATTGCCCCAGCGCAGGTTTTCCAGAATCGAGCCGGAGAACAGCACGTTCTTCTGCAGCACCACAGCAACCTGATTGCGCAGGGCTTCCATGTCGTACTTGCGCACGTCCACGCCGCCGACTTCCACCGAGCCCTCGGTTGCGTCGTATAGGCGGGAAATCAGGCTGACGAGCGTCGATTTGCCGCAGCCCGTGCCGCCGATGATGCCCACCGTCTCGCCGGACTTGATGTGCAAATCAACATCGTTCAGGATGGGGTCGCCATGGCCGTCAGCATGGTACTTGAACATGACGTGGTTGAAGTCGATAGAACCGTCCTTGACCGTTTCCAGCGGCTGTTCGGGGTTCGACAGCGAAGGCTCCTCGTTCAGCACTTCCACGATACGGCGGGCAGACGCCGCGGACATGGTCAGCATGACGAAAATCATCGACAGCATCATCAGGTTCATCAGCATGTTCATGACGTAGGTGAACATGGCGGTCAGGTCGCCCACATCGAGCGAACCGCCCGTGACCAGCGACGCGCCCAGCCAGCTCAGCGCCATCACCGAGCCGTAGATGGTCAGCATCATGACGGGGCTGTTGAAAGCGATGATGCGTTCCGCCTTGACGAACAGGTTGTAGACGTTCGTCGCTGCTTTGCCGAACTTCTTGTCCTCGAAGTCCTCGCGCACAAACGCTTTGACGACGCGGATGCCGGAGACGTTCTCCTGCACGGAGGCGTTCAGGTCGTCGTACTTCTTGAACACCTGATCGAACAGGTGCGTCGCGCGCTTGATAATCAGCCCCAGCACAACGCCCAGCAGCACCAGCGGAATCAGGAACACGACCGCCAGCTCCGGGTTGATGACGAATGCCGCGATCATCGAGAAAATCAGCGTCAGCGGCGAACGAACCGCAATGCGCGTAATCATCTGGAAGGCATTTTGAACGTTGGTCACGTCGGTGGTCATGCGCGTGACCAGACCGGCGGTGGAGTATTTGTCGATATTGGCGAACGAGAAGCGTTGGATGTTGCGATACATGCCATCGCGCAGGTTCGCGGCAAAGCCGGTGGAGGCATGGGACGCCGTGTGCGCGCAGACGGAGCCGAAAACCAGCGACAGCATGGCCATCGCCATCATCAGGAAGCCATAGCGGTAAATCGCGCCGGTGTCGCCGCCCTCAATGCCATACTTCACCAAGCGCGCCATCGCCATGGGAATCAGCACTTCCATGACGACTTCCAGCGCGGCAAAAATCGGCGTGAGAATCGTTGATTTCTTGTACTGCTTAATCTGCGCAGCCAGTGTTTTCAGCATGAAATCATTCCTTTCCTTCATTATTATGGTAATTGTTGTGGCAATGCTCTGTTTCGTCCATGTCGTCCTTCAGATTTTCATAGACCTTTTGCAGACATTGCAGGAACAGCTGCTTTTCTTCCTCTGTCATCCCGGCGGACATTCGCTTTTCGGATTGCAGAATGTCCTTGTGGCACGTCTGCCGCATTTCCGCGCCGCTTTCTGTCAGGCGAACATGCTTGATGCGCCGGTCGCGCGGGTCGGTGAAGCCTTCCACCAGCCCTTTCTTCTCCAGCCGCGTCACCAGCCCCGCCAGCGTGGACTGCGCGCAGCCGAAAATGCTCTCCAACTCCTTGAGCGTCCGTGTGTGATTCTCCGCGTCGGAAAGCACGAAAAGCAGATGACTCTGCTGCATCGTCAGGTTGTGGGATTGGACATTCCGACAGGCTTCGCGGGCGAGGGCGTTGTCAATGCGCTTGATGTACCAGCCGAATCCTGCCAATTCCTTGTCCATAGGACACCTCCTTGCTGATGTTTTCATTGGAAGCAGGGGTGATTATAGCAAATCAATCGCATGATGTCAATAGCATACGATTGAATTTTCAGATTCCGTCACATTGGTTACATCATAACGGTTACATGACCGCTTTCAGCCGTGAAAAATGGCGTCTTTTCGTCCGAAAAACACGGGGAAAAAAGACGTAAAAATTCCTGTCAAAACCCCTTGAAAACCGACGAAAAACGTGCTATAAATAGGCGTTCCCCATAGGAGACAATGAAACGTGATTTTCCCCCCATCCTGCATCAACGAAAGGACATCCACATGGCGCAGAAAAACGTGACCCGTGACATGACGCAGGGCTCGCCTCTGAAACTGATTCTGACATTCTCCCTGCCGCTGCTGGGCGGCTTCCTGTTCCAGCAGCTGTACAGCTTCATGGATACCATGGTCGTCGGCGGCGTGCTGGGCACGGAAGCGCTGGCAGCGGTGGGCGATACCGGATCGCTGAACTTCCTCATCAACGGCTTCTGCATGGGCATCTGCTCCGGCTTCGCGATTCCGATTGCGCAGGCGTTCGGCGCGAAGGACGAGACGGAAATGCGCCGCTATGTGATGCACTCCGTGTACCTGTGCGCGGTGATTTCTGTGCTGATGGGGCTGCTGACCGGCTTCTTCGCGCCGCAGCTCCTGCGGATGCTGAACACGCCGGAGGATATTCTGCCGTTGTCGGTCGCCTATATCCAGCCGGTTTTCTTTGCGATTCCGGTTACGGTGCTGTACAACATGTGCGGCGGCGTGATGCGCTCATTGGGCGACAGCAAAACGCCTGTTATCGCCATCACGATTGCCGCGCTGCTCAACATCGTGCTGGACTACACGTTCATCCTTGCGTTCCACATGGGCGTGGAGGGTGCGGCATGGGCGACCGTCATCAGCCAGCTCATCAGCGGCCTCTGGTGTCTGCTGGTCATCCGCAAGCGATTCACCATCCTCAAAATGCAGCCGGAGGACAAGCGCATCCGTGCGCCGTTTGTCCGTCGCCTGCTGGCAATGGGCATCCCGTTCGGCCTGCAGTACTCCATCACGGCGATTGGCTCTCTGACGGTGACATATGCCGTTAATGGCATCGGCACGATTGCGGTCGCGGCGGTCACGGCGGGCGGCAAGCTGAGCATGTTCTTCTGCTGCGTGTTTGATGCGCTCGCCTCGACGATGGCAACTTTCGCCGGGCAGAACGTCGGCGCGAAGAGACTCGACCGCATCAATCAGGGCTTGAAAGCATCCTCCATCATCGGCTGTGTCTACTGCGTCCTCGCGTTTGTGGCGATTTACTTCTTCGGCAAGCCGCTGGTGGGTCTGTTCATCAGTCAGGATAGCGCCGACCGCCAGATGGTCATCGACATGGCGCAGCAGTTCCTGATTATCAACAGTGTGCTGTATATTCCGCTTTTGTTTGTGAACATTGTGCGCTTCTCCATTCAAGGCTTGGGCTACACCATGATTGCGATGATTGCAGGCCTGATGGAGCTTGTCGGCCGCGCGGTGGTGGCGATGCTGCTCGTCCCGTCGCTGGGGTACGATGCCGCGTGCTTTGCGAACCCTGTTGCGTGGATACTGGCGGATTTGTTCCTGATCCCGTGCTATTTTACCTGCATCCGCAAGCTGCAGAAGCGGTTGTATCCAGAGAAGGCGGCAGCTTCCAGCAAGTGAAATGTGTCCCCCTGCGGTGTGTGCCGCGGGGGTTTTTCGTTTCTTTGCGGATGGATTTTGGTTGCTGCAGGGGGCTGCGCCCGCAGGCACGAAATCCCCGCGCAGCACGCGCATATATTATGGAAGAAAGCTCAACTCAATCGCGCGAAAGGGTCAAGGGAGGAACTCCCTTGCGGAGTCCAGAGGCAGAGCCTCTGGTGGGGTCAAGGGGGAGATGAGATGGGACGAAGTCCCCCCCTTGGCTCGTTCGTCTTTAAGGGGAAGGAGGAAAGCATGAGTTACGATGAATTGCTTGCGCAGGTGTATGCCGCGCTGCCGCAGCTCAAGGGGCAGCTGCACGCGCCGCGCGTGGTGTATGTGCAGTCGCAGGGCAAAGTGTACATCACGTTTGAGTCAAATGTGCTGGTGGAGGAAGCATCGTTCCTGAAGCTGGAAGCGCTTCTGCGGCGCGTTTTCCCGCAAAAGCCGCTGGCGCTGCGCGTCGTGTCGCCGGGACTGAAGGACGATTTTCTGGAGAACATCAGCGCGTATAAGCAGGTGCTGACCGACTTCCTGCGCCGCAATTATCCCGCGTCCGCAAGCTGGATGAGCCAAATCGACTGGCGGTGCGACGGCAAGCGCATCACGTTGACCTTCCCCGACGCGTTCAGCCTGGAGTACATGGGGCGGCAGAATGTCGCGGCGCGCCTGTCACAGGCGGTGAAGGACATTTTTTCCGCCGAGGTGATGGTGGAACTGACCGTCGCGGGCGATCAGGAGAAGCGGCTGGCGGAAATCCGCGAAGAGAGATTGCGCGAGCAGACCGTCACCTACACGCCGGAGCAAATTGCCGCGATGACGCAGGGGGACGCCAAGCCCGCGAAGGAGCACAAGGAGCGCAAGCCGTCCGCGCCGCGCGAGAAGAAGCCGGAGCAGACAACGCCGGAGCGCGACCCGATGCTGCCCGTGATGACCGACCACGCCATCGGCAAGCCGATTATGGGGCGCGCAATTGCCGATCCGCCGATGGAAATGAAGGAGCTGGCAAGCGACGCGGGGCTGGTCGTCGTGCAGGGCGACATTTTCAAGCTGGAAACGAAGGAACTCAAGGGCGGCGAACTGCTGCTCGTCACCTTCGCCATCACCGACTACACGTCGTCCATTCTCTGCAAGGCGTTCATGCGCTACCGCCGCCTGCCCTTCGGCAAGAAGAAGGACGACGACGCGCCGCCGCCGCCGATTACCGACGAGGAACGTCAGGCGGTGATGGACAAGGTCAACCAAATCAAGGTGGGGCTGAACGTCAAGGTGCGCGGCGAGTGCATGTACGATAACTTTGCGCATGAGCTGTCCATTTCCATCCGCGATATGGTGCCGATGGAGCGCATCAGGCGCGAGGACACGGCGGAGGAAAAGCGCATCGAGCTGCACATGCACACCAACATGTCCACCATGGACGCGCTGACCCCGGCGGGCGACCTCATCAAGCGCGCCATCGAGTGGGGGCATCCTGCCGTCGCGATTACCGACCACGGCGTGGTGCAGGCGTTCCCGGCGGCGTTCAATGCCGTCAAAAAGCAGCCGATTAAGCTGATTCCGGGCTGCGAGGGCTACCTTATTGACGAAACGCAGGTCGTCACCGATGAAGACGACCGCTCGATTGATGATACCATCGTCGTGCTGGACTTTGAATCCACTGGGCTGGATACGCTGAAAGACCGCGTGATTGAAATCGGCGCGGTGAAAATGACCGGCGGCACGCTGGTGGATACGCTGTCGATTCTGGTGAACCCGAAAATTCCCCTGCGGCCGAAAATTACCGAAATCACAGGCATTACGGACATGATGCTGGCGGATAAGGAGACGGCGGAGACCGCTATCCCGAAGCTGATGGACTTCATCGGCGATGCCGCGATTGCCGCCCACAACGCCGCGTTTGACGGCAAGCTGCTCAAAGCGGAGCTGCGCCGGCTGGGGCGCGAGTTCAACGCGCCGATTCTGGATACGCTGTCCCTGTCGCGCAAGCTGCTGCCGGAGCTGAAGTCGTTCAAATTGAAGAGCGTCTGCAAGGCGCTGAGCGTGAGCCTGAAAAACGCCCACCGCGCCGTCCACGACGCGACCGCGACGGCGTACTGTCTGGCGAAGATGTTCAAAATCGCCAAGGAAGAGCACGGGTTCACCAAACTCAGCGACCTGAACACGCTCAAAGGCGGCGCCATCGGCGAAAGCTACCACGTCATCCTGCTGGTGAAAAGTCAGGAGGGGCTGGTCAACCTCAACCGACTGGTGTCCATCGGGCATCTGGACTACTTCCGCCGCCGCCCGCATATGCCGCGTTTCATGATTGACCGCTACCGCGAAGGGCTGATTATCGGCAGCGCGTGCGAGGCGGGCGAACTCTACCGCGCGGTGCTGGAAAATGAGCCGTGGGAGAAAATCAAGGAAATCGCGTCGTGGTATGACTATCTGGAAATCCAGCCTGTGGGCAACAACGCGTTTCTGGTGCGCGAGGGGCGCGTGGCGGACGACGAGGCGCTGCGGGACATCAACCGCAAAATCGTCCAGCTGGGCGACGAGCTGGGCAAACCGGTCGTCGCGACGGGGGATGTGCACTTCCTTGACCCGCACAACGCCATCAACCGCTCCATCATTCAGGCGGGGATGGGCTACGATGATGCTGACATGCAGCCGCCGCTGTACTTCAAGACGACGAACGAGATGCTGGAGGAATTTGCCTACCTTGGCGCGGAAAAGTGCCACGAGGTCGTCATCGACAATCCGCGGAAGATTGCGGATCAGGTGGACAAGCTGCAATTGTTTCCCAAGCACCCCAAGGGCGAGGACACCTTCCAGCCGTTCTGGGAGGACGCGGCGGACAACATTCAAAATATGACGTGGGGCACGGCGAAGGAACTCTACGGCGATGAGCTGCCCGAAATCGTCGTGAACCGGCTGAACAAGGAGTTAAAATCCATCATTGGCTATGGCTTCGCGACGCTGTACAACATTGCCCAGCGGCTGGTCAGCAAGTCCAACGCGGACGGGTATCTTGTCGGCAGCCGCGGTTCGGTCGGTTCGAGCCTCGTTGCGCGCATGTGCGGCATCACGGAGGTCAACGCGCTTCCGCCGCATTACCGCTGCACCCATTGCCGCAAGGGCTTTTTCGACGTGGACAAGAGCCAATACAAAGTCGGCGTTGACCTGCCGGACAAGGACTGCCCCATCTGCGGTCAGAAGCTCGTGAAGGACGGCTTCGACATCCCGTTCGAGGTGTTCCTCGGCTTTGAGGGCGACAAGGTGCCTGATATTGACCTGAACTTCTCCGGCGAATATCAAAACCGCGCGTTCCATAACGTCGAGGAGCTGTTCGGGCATGACCACGTTTTCCGCGCGGGTACGATTACGGGTCTGGCGGAAAAAACGGCGTATGGCTATGTGTCGAAGTACTTCGAGGAGCGCGGATTGCAAGTCGGCAACACGGAGAAGGAGCGTCTGGCGGCGGGCTGCGAAGGCGTGAAAAAGACGACGGGTCAGCACCCCGGCGGCATGGTCGTCGTGCCGAAGGAATACGAAATCTACCAGTTCACCGCCGTGCAGCACCCCGCCGACGACCTCAATTCCGACTTTACCACCACCCACTTTGACTTCAACTCCATGCACGACATTCTGGTCAAGCTGGACTGCCTCGGTCACGACGACCCGACGGTTTTGCACATGCTGGAGGAATTGACGGGCATCGGCTACAAGGATGTTCCGCTGGATGACCCGGACGTGCGAAGCCTGTTCTCGTCGCCCAAGGCGCTGGGCGTGACGCCGGAGGATATCGGCTGCCTGACGGGGACGTTCGGCGTGCCGGAATTCGGCACATCGTTCGTGCGCGGAATGCTCGACGAAACGAAGCCGACGACGATGGAGGAGCTGCTGCGCATTTCCGGCCTGTCCCACGGCACGGACGTGTGGCTGGGCAACGCGCAAGAGCTGATTGCAAACGGTACGGCGAAATTGAGCGAGTGCGTCTGCTGCCGTGACGACATCATGAACTACCTGATTGACAAGGGCGTTGCGCCGAAGATGGCGTTCACGACGATGGAGAGCGTCCGCAAAGGGCGCGGTCTGAAGCCTGAAATGGAACAGGCGATGATTGAACAGCACGTTCCGCAGTGGTTCATGGATTCGTGCAAGAAAATCAAGTACATGTTCCCCAAGGGGCACGCCGTGGCGTATGTGACGATGGCGCTGCGCGTGGCGTGGTATAAGGTGCATCGTCCGCTGGCATATTATTGTGCGTACTTCACCGTGCGCGGCGACGGCTTCGACGCGATGAAGATGCTGATTGACCCCGCGACGATTCGCGAGAAAATCAAGCAGATTAAAGCTGACCCGAAGGCGTCCGCGAAGGACAAGGAAGCCGTGACAAGCCTTGAACTGGTGCTGGAGATGAACATGCGCGGCTTCAAATTCCTGCCGTGCGACCTGTACAAGAGCGACCTGAAGAAATTCAAGATGGAGGGCGAAACGGGGCTGCGGTGTCCGTTCACGTCCTTGGGCGGACTGGGCGAATCGGCTGCCATCAACATCGTGCGTGAGCGCGAGCGCGGCCCGTTCATGTCGGTGGAGGACTTGAAGGAGCGCACACGCATTTCCAGCGCGGTCATTGAGCTGCTGCGGACGCACGGTTCGCTGGAGGGTTTGAGCGAAACCAGTCAGGTGTGCATGTTCTAAAGATTTCGCCGCTGCGGCGGCGACCAAAGGGCAGTGAGAACAGACAAAGTCTGCGATCGCCCTTTGGAAACCTTCGGTACCCTCCCATGTTTCTTGGTTTTTATCGAAAGTGGTTATAGTTTGTGTGCTTTTGGCTTGCCAAAATAAGAAAATAAACATAACCAACCAGTAGCATCCGAAGGGGCGGGCGAAGGGGTCAAGGGGGCGATCGCAGACTTCGTCTGTTTTCATTGCCCCCTTGTCGCTCCC
>ENA-OQRA01001041-OQRA01001041.1-human-gut-metagenome-genome-assembly--contig:-NODE-1041-length-15787-cov-6.367023_pt1 | contig 15787 bp, 13 predicted proteins | sample MGYA00243238_ERZ505106 | MGnify/ENA primary metagenome ERZ505106 (study PRJEB26097, sample SAMN02711298) | human gut metagenome | biome: Gut microbiome | host: Homo sapiens | place: Denmark...
TACGATCATATATCAAAACCTCCGGCCAAGCCGGAGGTTTTGATTATCGGATAAGCTCTGCGCCGTATAGGTTTGGATGGTAACCGCGCCGATCCCTGATGGCAGCGGCCCCGAATGGGGATGCTGCTCTCTTTTGGGGAGGATTTGCAAGCCCTTATTTTGCCGCTATACCCCGTGGAGGAAGATGCGACATGCCCTGGATCTTTGGAAACAGGTCAAAGCAGTAAATGCTCAGAAGCATCTGCTTTTTCAGCTGCTCATCCTTCATGTTCAGCTGGGCGATCTCACAAATACGGTCCAATCGATAGCGCAGAGTGTTGCGGTGAATATGCATCTGGTCGGCCATTTGATTCAGCGTCAGGCCGGAATCGTTCAGCAGATACTCCCGCAGCGTATCATAATAATCCGTGTTGTGCTCCCGGTCAAAATCCAACAGCATCTGCAGCGCCGGGTGTACCAGGGTAGAGACATCCGCCATGGCGGCAGCCATCTCCACCAGCTGACAGTCAAAATGGTCAAAATAGTGGAACACCCGCACGCCGCGGTCGAAATCCTTTATAAGCCCATAGTGCAGGCTGGTCTTGGCCTGCTGATAGCCGGTGCGCAGCTGGGACAGCGAGCAGAAGGCCGGGGAAAAGCCAATGGTGGCATTCTTAGAGTCCAGCCACTGCTGCAGCTGTCTCTGCCGGCCCACGGGAAGAAACTCAAATGCCGCTATATCCCTGAGGTTGGCGACCCAAAGCAGCTCGCAGCCCACGGTGCTGCAGCCGCTGCCCAGCCAATACTCTTCCAATTCCCGGGCACAGTTATTGAGATAGGCCGTGCGGTAGTCAATATTCTTGAATGCGATGACCCCGGCCACCAGGTATTCGCCGTCTTCGTGGGGAATAAAGTTGTTTTTGCGGTTTACCTCCTCGGGATCGTCAAGCTTTCCGGTGATGACATCCCGGATAAACACATCAAAAAATGTGCAGCGGGCCAGATTGCTTCGCGTCTCGCCGGAAAGCCGCTCGGTCATCACCTGCACCAGGATCTGCAGCAGCTGAGCCGTGCTTTGCCCATAGGGCTTGGCGGGCTCCTCTATCTTATGCAGGCCGATACCGTACATGGCAAAGCCATTGATAAGCAGGGGAACATTATACAGATATCGGCCATCCAGATTGCTCCAGTTTTGATGCATCTCCCGCAGCTTGGTGATATCCTCCAGCTTTGGATTGCTGTGCTCAATGAGGAAGCGATATTTATAACCGTAGCCGTCCAGAATGGCGTTCCACAGGGGGCAGTTTTCCATGTGGACATTCCGTGTCACAGCCACGCAGTTGTGATCCCAATCCATTAGAACAATGCCGCTTTTCAGAATGGGCTGGCTCACGTTGAGAAAATCCTCCAGCGGTGCCCGGCACTTCAGCAGCAGGGATAGCTTCTGCTCCCAATCCTGATACTTTTGGAACACATCCAGCACCCGGTTGAACACAGCATCAGCGTCAAGGCCCTCTTGAACGGCCAGCACACAGGCGCCCTCCGGCGCATCCACCGGCATTTCGCCAAGAATCAGCAGGTTATCGTCGGATCCGATGTCACCCGGCGCCGCGCGGCAAATATAAAGCGTGGATGAACACCGCGCATTCGCCTGCTCCCGCAAAAAACGGACACTGGTAATCGTAAGGCCGGTGCTCCCGGGAAAACGGGCGTATTGCAGAATGTCCTTTAGCTCATCGGCAATGATATCCATACTCAGCTGCATAATATTCCCTCCAATCCTTTTAAGGCAGCCCCACACAACTCAACGCTGCCGGAAAAAACGCTTAGATCTACCATATGAATGCAATAGGAAATAGGATGCGCGCACAGTGAAAAGAGGTCTCAAGTAGTATTCGCACAATGATCCGAAAAAATCAGCCCCACCGGCCGTCATCAGCCGAAAACAGACCTCGGTCCGGGATGGAAAGGCTCCATCCCGGACTATTATTATATCATTATTTTAGACAGCTTGTACATACATTTTGCTGGGGGAATATACCATATTATCATGTAAACACGCCCAGGCTGACCAACAGGACGCCTGTAAGGCCGGTGATGATCGTCAGGACCAGGTTGCACACAAACAGGTGCGTATAGGAGTTCCAGTTGAACTCAATGCAGGACACCCGCATCAGCGAATGGATGGAGGCGGCGTGAGGCATTGTGTCCAGACCCGATGCGCCCGCCAGCACAATGCGGTGGATGATACCGGGAGAGAGGTTCATGGACAGGAAGTAATCGCCCAGCGTGGTGAGAACAATGCCAAGGCCGCCGGACACACTGCCGCATATGCAGGAGGCTACATTGGCTGCGATGAACACCTGGAGCACCTCCGGGCCAGGAATATGCTTGAGCGCCTCGATAGCCAAGCCAAAGCCCTCCGTGGACGCAATGACCTGGCCGTAGCCCGCCATAAAGGCCACCGGCAGCAGCACACTGAGGCCGGATTCCATGCCCTTGCCAAAGGTGACGGTAAAGCGGCGGATATGCTTGTGAAACAGCGCCCAGGCCACCACGGAGCCCAGCACCAGGGAAATGGCCGGCGCAACCTTAAAGGCGTTCATGGCAATCAGCACCACCACCGGCGGCATCAGAGCCGGCAGCAGGCGGATGCCATCGGTGGGATCCTTTTCCACCTGAATATCCTTGGCTGCCACTGCCGCACCCTCCGGCAGGAAATGCTGGCCGTTCCTTTTGGCCCGGCGCAGGCAAAGCCACACATAGCCGATGCACAAAACGGAAATCTCCACACCCATGAAAATGCCTAAGCCGGCGCCGGCCATGGGGGTCGTGCCGAGATAGGTGGTGGGGATCAGATTCTGAATGGACGGCATGCCGGGAAGGGCCCAGGTCGTAGCTGTACTGCTGGCCCACATATTGGCCAGATACAGATTCCAGGGAATATCCAGCTCCTCATACATGGTGCGGTTCAGATCCACCAGCAGGAAGATGATCACAAACACGTTTACGCCGCCGGCTGTCAGCACAAACTGCACCAGCGCCATGTACATCAGTCCCGCAAACTGAGAGTTGCGGGATCGCTGCGCCAGCGACGAGATGCGCAGCGCAATGTACTTGGAGGCACCGGATTCGCACATAAAGGCGGCAAATACGGCGCTGGAAAGAAACAGCATGAAGTTCTGCGACACATAGCTGCCTATGCCCTGGGTAAAGAAGGTGGTGAGCACCTCATAGGGATTCAGCTTGGAGAACAGGGCTGCTATCGCCGCGCACAGGGGAGCATACACATACAAAGGGACCTTTTTAAATGCCAGAACAATGATAAGTGCTATGGATAAGATGATTCCGAGCAGGCTGACCATGGTTATCCCACCTTTTCACTGGTTGTTGTATTTTCTGAGCCGAAGCTGTACCGGCCCGTGCCCCGCCCGGAGCTGCCGGGCGGGGCCGCGATTATTCTCTCCTTGGGATTTTCTGAGTTACACCACATAGCCGCTGCCGTTGCCCATGGCAAAGCGGCGGACACGGGTGAAGGAGGCGGGGGTGGTAAAGCCCTCGCCGGTGCCGGTGGCAATGGTGACAGAGCCGGTGCCGGTGCCGCCCATGCCGCAGGCGGCCACGGTGGCGCCGTTCATGGCAAAGCAGGTGGTGTTGATGAGCTTGCCGAAGTGGGTGGCACGCTCAAGGCTGCCGGTCCAGATGGCGGCCGAATGATGATAGCCGTGCTCGGTCTCCACAGCCAGGCGCTCAGCCTCGGCAAAGTCCTTGACCTTGACGATGGGGAATATGGGCATCAGCTGCTCGCAGGGGACGAAGGGGCAATCCATGTCCGCCTCGATGATAGCCAGGCGCAGATCAAAATCGCTGGGAGTGACGCCGGCAGCCTCCAGAATCACGTTGGGGTCACGGCCTACGAACTTCTTCTCAGGCATCCACTTGCCGCTGCTCTCCTGATGTACCGCCACGGCAGCCACCTTCTGCGCCTCCTCGGGTGTCAGCAGGCGGGCACCCAGGCGCTGCATCTCGGCCAGGAACTCGTCATAGACGTCCTCCACCACGAAGGCCTCCTTCTCGGTGATGCAGAGCATGGTATTTTCCACGGGAACATTCTGCATCAGAGTCTGAGCGGCGGCTTTGACATCGGCAGTCTCGTCAATAATGACGGGGACATTGCCGGGGCCGGCGGCGATGACCTTCTTCTTGGAGGACATCAGCAGCTCTACCATGCTCTCACCGCCGGTACCGATCAGCAGGGAGACCAGGGGAGACTCCATCATCTCCTTCAGGGTCTCTGTGTTGGGGGTGCGGGGCATAGTGGCCAGATTGGCGGGGCCGCCGGCCTCAATTACGGAGCGGTTCAGCAGATCCACAGCCTTGGCGGCGGCCAGCTTGCCGGCGGGATGGGCATTGAAAACGATGGAGTTGCCGGCGGCGATCATGGCAATGGTGTTGCAGGCCACGGTGGGCAGGCCATTGGTAACGGGAGTTAGGGCGGCGACCAGGCCATAGGGCGCCCGGTACTCCACGGTGAGGCCCTTGCTGGATGCCATGGCATGGGGCTGCAGCGCCTCCGTGCCCGCCGCCTCGATGATGGAGCCGCGGTTCTTCATCAGCTTGTCCGCCAGGCGGCCATAGCCGGTTTCTACAAATTCCTTGGTGGTCTCCTCGTCAATAATCTTCAGGAAGTTCTCCTTGATCTTGGCAATAAAGCGGTCGCGGTCCTCGGTGGTATAGTCCTGCATCAGGACACGCTGGGCATCATAGGCGGCCTGGATCGCTTCCCTTACATCATCAAAAACACCCAGCTGATTCTTGTTTTCCATATCCATTTTTGTTATCTCCTATCGCATAGATTATTTGCCTAAAGGCATGTGCTTGTTGTTGCCGGTGACGGCATTGATCCCCATATCTATGAGCAGATCCAGGAAACGGGCCAGATCCGGCTCCCATTCCTCCCGCTCGTAGCCCTCAAAGTCCTCCATGGGGTAAGGACGGTTCAGGGATTTATACTTTTCCGTACCCATCTGCCGGTAGGGCAGCAGCTGGTATTGTACCACCCGGTTGCCCAGCTCATTGACAATAAAGCTTCCGATGGCCCGGATGGATTCGTCCGTGGCGTTGAAGCCCTTGAGCACCGGAGTGCGGATCACCAGATTCTTTCCGGAACGGACAATGTAACGGATGTTATCCAAAATCTTCTCGTTGGTCACGCCGCAGCGGGCCTTATGCACGGCGGGGTCCATGGTCTTGATGTCGGTGATAAACAGGTCTGTATAGGGCAGGACCTGATCCACCGCCGAGCGGGACACATGCAGCGCCGATTCCACACAGGTGTGAAAGCCCTCCTCCTTGCACTGGCGCAGCAGCGCGGCGACAAACTCCGGCTGTAGCAGTGATTCGCCGCCGGAAATAGTCACACCGCCGCCGGTGCGCTCGTAAAACACCTTATCCCGGCGTATGATCTCCATAGCCTTTTCCACGGTGTAATATTCGCCCCAGGGCTGGATAGCGGAGGAGGGACACGCATGGGCGCAGCCCATGCAGTGGGCACAGGTGTCCCGGTTGATGCCCACCACCCGGTTGCTGCCGGAAATCAAGATGGAGTTGGTGCGGCAGGCACGCACACAACGGGTGCAGTCGTCCAAGCCCAGACATTTGTCCGGATATATACCCGGCTCCGGATAGGTGCGCATCCCCTCGGGGTTGCTGCACCACTCGCAGGAGAGCGGGCAGCCCTTCATGAAGAACTCCGTCCGGATGCCGGGACCGTCGTGAACGGTGAAGCCCTGCACGTTGAACACAAGGCCGCGAATCGTATCAGAATGCATAGCTACCTCTTTTTTCACATGTTTTTGGGGAGCGGCGGGGGGCCCGGGGCCGGGACTCCCCCGCCGTGGAGAGGGAAATCAGTCCAGAGACAGCTCCGTGCGGTTGATGAGGTCATCCTGCAGCACAGGAGACATCTCGGTGAAGTAGGTGCTGTAGCCTGCCACACGAACCAGCAGATCCCGGTAATCCCGCGGCTTCTTCTGGGCCTCCAGCATGGTTTCCTTGGTAATAACATTGAACTGGCTCTGCTTGCCGCCCAAATCAAAGTACACATCAATGAGGTTGATCAGGTTGTCGCGGCCGGCCTCGCCGGACACAGTGTTGGGGGAGAACTTCCAGTTCAGGATCACGCCGTTGGTGATCTCGCTCTGGTCGATCTTGGCGACGGACTTGGCAATGGCGGTGGGGCCCTTCACATCGTGCGAGCCGCCATAGGTATGCACGGCGCCCAGACAGTCAGACACGGGCTCCCAGTCCACACGGCCGTCGGGGGTGGCCTTCAGCTCGCTGCCCAGGGCCACGTTGATGGCGATGGAGTACAGGCCCGGGATATAGAAGCCGTTTTCGGGATCACGATAGACCTTTTTCTTCTTGAGCATGGTGCTGTACATGTGGGCGATCCACACCGCATATTTGTCGGCATAGTCGTCGTCGTTGCCGTAATGATGGACCTTGTCGCTGTTAACATAGGCATAGACCTCCTTGTAGCCGGTCCAGTTGGCCTTGCAGGCCTTCATCAGCTCCTCACCGGAGATGAGCTTCTGCTCAAACACCACCTGCTCGATAGTGGACAGAATGTCGGCGCAGGTGCCCAGGCCCACGCCCTGGGGGCCATTGCGGTTGAAGCGGGCGCCGCCCATGACGATGTCGCGGCCATCGGCAATACAATCGTTATACAGCAGGGACAGGAAGGGCAGATGCTTGAACTCCATGTTGGCCTTGTCGATCTTATTGGAGGAATCCTCAAAGTTGTCCAGCCAGAACTGGAACTGCTTCTCCACAGCGGCCCGGACCTCGTCCATATTCTTCATGTCCTTGAGATAGCCGGTCTGTGGACCCATCTGCTGGTCGTCCTTCAGATCCTTGCCATCGTTGAGGGCCAGCTCCACGATATAGGCCAGGTTGATATAGCCGGAGTCATGCCAGCCGTGCATATAGCCGGGAATGGTGGGCTCCACACAGCCGACGGGAATGTAGTCACGGGCCAGCTCCAGAGGAATACCGTCCTTGACCAGGCCGGGGATCATGACCTCGTCATTGAAGATCTTCGGCTCGCCGCAGCCCATACGGACCACGTTGAAGACCTTGACCTTGAACTCCCGGGGCGTATCCTTGTCCAAACGGACGCCCAGCCAGGGCACGGGCATGCGGGTGTGGGCATAGGCATCCATGACCATGAAGCTCAGGTCATTGGTGATGTCGCGGCCCTGCTCGTCTACGCCGCCTACGTCCAGCGTGATGCCGCCGTAATAGGTGCCGCTGGCAAACACGATGCCAAAGCGGTCACGCAGCTTGTTCAGCTCGCGCATCTTGATGAACAGGTTCTCGATGAGCTCCTGGCAGAACTCCCGGGGCAGCACGTCGGTGTTATAGAACGGGCGCATGATCTTATCGAACCGGCCATAGCCCACGGAGTGGCCGTTGGCCTCGATGCAGGTGATGCAGTAGGTGAAGTGCAGCAGCTGGATGGCTTCCCAGAAATCTCTGGGAACACCGGTGGCCACATGGTAGCAGTTGGCAGATATGCGCTCCAGCTCACTGCGGCGGGTGGTATCCTGCTCCTTGGCGGCCAGATCCCAGCACAGATCGCCATAGCGGCGGATCCAGTGCTCCACGGCATCCAGGACGATATGGGCCGCCTGATAGAACTCCTTTTTCTCCTGATAGCGCGCATCGTCCGCCTGCAGCCTGGCCTCAGCCTCCCGCACCTCGGCACGGATGCCTTCCCAGCCCTTGGTCAGGACCTTGGCCATATCGGCGCAGCCGTGACCCACGCCCTGGGTGGCATAGTGGTTGCAGTTATACAGGCCCTTGGGGCTGAAGGGACCGCCGGAGGCGATGCGGTTATAATCGGTGAAGGCGGCCTGTACATGGGACAGCAGCGTGTTGCCCTTGGCATCCCACTCGCCGGCATAAGCCTCGATAGCTTCCTGATTCTCCTTGGGAACGATAAGGACATCGTTGGGCCGCTGATCCATGGGCCAGTTGTGGAACTCATCGATGATCCAGTCAATGCCGTACTCGGGATAGATGCCGCACTCACAGGCGGGGGCGGCGATATCACCGGCGATAAGCTCGTCGTCGTACATAAAAATGTCGCACTGATGCAGCACATCGCTGAGAATGTGGGCCCATTTCAGTTGCAGGGACTCGTTTTCATATTTCTTAAAAGCCTCGGTGACGATCTGACCGCGCTTGGGATCCACGCTGTGGCGCTTATTGCGCACCCATGCGTGCAGGCGGTTGATCCGGGGGAAGGGCGACTTTTCATCCGACAGGCCGGATACGCCCACGCCCCATTCGCGGTCGTAGGGCTCGATAGCCAGCGGTTTTACGTCCCGCTTCGCGTATTCAAGGACAGTTGCCATAGTTTTGCTCCTTTCTTGTTCCGGTAGAAATGCAAATTTTGAGGCTGCGGATCGCTCATTGGGCGTCCTCGCAGCATTGTAAAACGATTTTTAGATGCCGGCCGCTGAGCAGGTCGTCATAGGCCTCCTGATACCGCTCCAGCGGATAGACCCGGGATATCAGCGGCCGCAGGTCCATTTTCGGAAACAGCGACAGGGCCTGCACCCAGCTATTCTGTGCCAGCTGTGCCCCCTTGATCGTAAGCTCGCGGAAAATCAGCTCCTCGAACAAAGGCACCTCCAGCGTGCTGCCGGGCGGATAGTAGGACACATATACCACGGTCCCGCCCCGCCGGGCCAGCTGCAGTGCCTGCCGGGCACATTCCGGGCTGCCGGAGGTCTCAAAAACCACATCGAAGCCCTCGCCGCCGGTATGTGCCAGGCCCGCCTGCACCACATCCTGCCGCCGGGGATCCACCACAAGGTCCGCCCCCATCAGGCGTGCAGTATCCTGCTTGGATGGTGTGCGGACCGAGGCGGCCACGGTTCCGGCTCCGGTCCTGCCGGACAGCTGGATCAGCGTCTGGCCGATGCTGCCTGCCCCCAGCACCATTACGCTGCGTCCGGGCGTGAGCCCACCCCGGCGGACCGCCTCCACAGCGATGGTAAACGGTTCGATCAGCGCCGCCTCCAGCAGGGACACCCCCTGCGGAATGGGGTAGACCTGATCGGCCTTCCACACAATATATTCGGCTTGGCCGGCGCCGTGTGGCCGGGGAGAGCGGCAGAATTGCCGCATCCCCCGGCGGCAGGCGTCACAATGGCCACACTCGAGGATAAAATTTCCGGTGACCCGGTCACCGCGGCGCAGGCCCTTTGCCTGAGCCGCAGGGCCCAGGTCCTCGATGACGCCGGATATTTCATGCCCCACCGGCGCCGGCGGCGCAAACACCACGGACAGCAGGTCATCCCGGATATAGTGGGCATCGGAGCCGCAGAGGGCGGCGTATGCCACCCGGATGAGCACGTCATCCGGATCCCGGACGGCAGGCTTGTCCACCTCCACCAGCTCCACCCGGCCCGGATGGCCGGTGGCCCGATCATAGGCCCGGGTCCAGTACACAGCCTTCACGGCGGTGTTACCGGCTCTGCTCCGCCTGCAGCTTAGCCAGGCGGTCGAACAGGTGATATTCCTCCACAGGCTCGCCGTTGAGCTCATCGGTGGTAACTACCTGCTTCACGGAATGCAGCAGGTCGCAGCTTGCACAGCCGGCAGGATTGAACAGGCCGCGGTAGTTGCAGTCGCGCTTGTCCCGGCGCTCCCACATACCATCCTCCCGCTCCACATAGGTAACGCTGAAGGATTCCTCCCAGTTGTTTACCGGGCAGTGGCCGGCAAACTTCATCAATACTTCTTTTGCCATTTTAATTTCCTTTCTCCGTCGATGTCGACACGCCGCTTATTCTGCAACAGCCTTCTTACCCCCTACGCGTCCGGCAGCCACAAAGGCCACCACCGCACAGATCGCCAAAACGATCATGGAGCCCAGGACCTTGGGCCGAGCTGCGCCGTCACCGCCCATGAGGGAGCCCAGGAAGGAGCCCCAATAGGGGTTGAGGAACTGGCCGGCGTTGATGCAGATAATGAACAGGGAGCTGACCAGGTTTTGCGTGGCAGCGTTTACGGAGGTCATGGACAGGGCTGTGGTGGTGGAGAACACGATGACCATACCGAAGCCCACCAGGAAGCCGCCGGCCAAGGCAAAGTAGGGAGCAGCTTCAGACATGAACTGCAGGCAGGCAAAGGCAAGCACATCGATGCACACGCCGATGCCCAGCGTCAGGCGGCCCAGGGCCTTGCTGAATTTGCCGAAGAACAGGCCGATGATGGCGCCGCCAACGGTCATCAGGGTAGAGGCATAACCGGTCAGCACAGAGTCACCGGCGCCGCTTTCCGCCACCAGATAGGAGATGTTCATGGAGAAGGTGTGCAGAGTTCCCTCAAATACCAGCACAAACAGCAGCCAGAAGATAGCTGCGCCTGTGAGGTGCGTCTTGCCCTCGACCTTGTGGGCCTCGGTCTTGTGACCCTCGGAATCCTTGGGGAAGAACATAATGGTCAGAATCAGGGAGATGATGCCCACCGCATGCACTGCGAAGGCATAGCGCCAGCCCAGCAGGGTCAGGTAGCCGCAGGCCAGGGCCATAATAATGTAGCCGATGTCGTTGCCGATCTGCTGCCAGCCCAGCAGGGTGTCCACTTCCTCGCCCTCGTTGAACAGGGAGAAGATAGCAGCTGTATTCAGGGGGTTCACAAAGCCGCAGCCCACGCCGATACCGAAGCGGGACAGAATGATCAGAGTCCAGTTTTCCACGAAGCAGGGCATCAGACCGGTGACGCAGAAAATGACCAGGCCCAAAATCACGGACTTGCGGCGGCCCAAACGGGCGGCCACAGGAACAGCCACAAGGCTGGCGATAACCGTACCCAGGGACGGAATGGACATCAGCAGCTGGATCTCCTCAGCCGACTTGTCGGGGAAGGCTGCGCCGATCTGTGCCAGTGCCGGGGCCACGCCCACGGTACCCATGGTAATAAACTGCATCGCAATGATTGCGACGACCCATTTCCAATGCTTCTTTAATCCTTGCATGATAATCCCTCTTTCTTTTAAGTTAAATTTTATAATCTTTAGAGCGGGGGGTTCTGACCTGCATGGGACACAGGATTTATTTTTTTCGATCCTCCTTTCTGTGGATTGCACAATTTTATGTATCAGAAGTGCGTTGCATCCGTGCATCTTCATAATTTAATTTATAGCAAATCTTTTCCGGGAGACAATGTGTACTACATCCAAAATGCACAAATGTCCGCCAGGGGCGGTTTGTGCACAGGCAGTTGCGATGCCCTTCATGCACCATCGGCACGAAAAAAAGGACACCAAATTTGTGCACCGGGAACATTGCGCCGGAGCCAAGAGTTCGTCTATGCTTTTTTTAACACATAGGACAAGGAGGCTTTTTGCCATGGCCAAGAGCACAGAGCAGCTCTGCCGGGAGCTGGATGCACTATATAAAGAAAACAGCCGGGACAAGCTGGAAGCGTTCTTTATGGAGGAGATCCTCGACCATGTGCCCGGCTGCTGCGATGTCAGCAGTGAATACATCTTTCTGATGAATGAAGCAGGGGCCTACTACCGCAGCATCAGCTGCTATGAACAGGCGGCCTCGTATTTCCAGGGACTGCTGTCCACCATGGAGCGCTTCGGGTTAAACGGGAGCGCCGCCTACGCCACGGTGCTGAATAACCTGGCGGGCGTTTATCGCATGACCGGGCAGCTGGAGCAGGCGCAGGAGCTTTTTCGGCAGGCGCTGACCTGCTATGAGGCAGCCGGAGCGGAAAATTCCGCAGAATACACCAGCGCGCTGAATAACCTGTCCCTGTGTTATCAGGCCGGCCATGACCTGGAAAAAGCACTGTATTACCAAAAAAAGGCACTGAGCTGCAGCCAGCAGCTCTCCGCTGCACCGGAGGCCCTGGCCGCCTCCTATGTGAATATCGGCGCCCTGTACTGTGCGGCCGGAGATATGGACCGGGCCATGGAGCATGTGTCCGCCGCCATGGAGCTGCTGGAGCATACCGGACGCACGGATACCACCGCCTACACCGGCGCCCTGCATACCCGTGCTTTCCTGCTGCACCGGCAGGGGCACCCGGCGCAGGCCGCGGAGCAGTATCTGCAGGCCGCAGCCCGCACGGAGACTATGTTCGGCCGCAACAGCGACTATGCCACCGCCAAGCGCAATGCAGCGCTGGCCTGCCGGGATGCCGGAGAGCCGGATCGGGCCATCCGGCTGATGCAGGAGAGCCTGCAGGCGGATGAAGCGATCCTTCCGGCCGGGCATACCCGCCTTGTCAGCGGGCAGAAGCTGCTGCGGCAGCTGCTGCAGGAGACCGGAGTATGAAAAATGAGCTCATAGATCGGATTCTTCCGCTGGAATACGCGATGTTTCAGCAGGTGCCCAACCGAAACGGCCGCGCCGCCTGTCAGGATAATTGGGCCACCTTCCGCATTATGCGCAGCAGTCAGTTTTCAGCATGGACACCGGAAATGTGCCGGCTGTATCTGACCTGCCTACAGGCCGCCTGGAGCCAGGGACGGAACCTGGTGCAGGAAAAATACGGCTGGATGATGGCCGATACCTTCCCGGAGGAATTTGCCGCCCTGCAGAGCGCGCTGCCGCCTGTAGAGCCGGAGCGGCAAAGACTTGCCAGCGAGATCCTGGACATTCAGCTGCCTATGACCGCTTGCCTGCAGCAGAAATACCCGCTGGCCACCCGGCGGGGCCGGCCCCTATATCCCGACCCCGCGCATCCCCGAACGGCCTCTGTGGCCACCTACCTGCGGGGCGAGCTATATACCTACTCCCTGCGGCTGCTGCAGGCTTATCTTGCCTTTTTGCAGCTGCTGCAAGCCCGGCAGCGCAGTCTGCCCCGGGAGATCCTGGAATACACGGTCCGCCAATATGGGTTCGCCGATCTGGATGCATTTGAGCATCACCTGCGGCAGGTACGGCCCACATGACCGGGCTGCAGTTGGCCCGGCTCTACTATGAGCAGGCCGGGCGATCCGGGCTGATGGAGCAGTTTCCCCAGCTGAATGGGCAGCTGGCCGTGGGGCGGGTAGGCGAAGGGTCCGAATGCTTCGGGCTGGATGACGCCCTGTCCCGGGATCATGACTACGGGCCGGGCTTCTGCCTGTGGATGGACGAGGCGATATTCCTTCGCTGGGGCGCACAGCTGCAGCGGGCGTACCGAGCCCTGCCGGACACCTATGCCGGATACCGCCGCCCAACGGAGGGCCCCTTTCTCCGGCGGGTGGGGCCCATGTCCACATCTGCCTTTTACAGGCAATTTTTGGGCCCGGGCGGATTGCCCCAATCCGAGGAGGATTGGATGGCGCTGCCCCAGGAGACCTTAGCCGCCTGCACCAATGGGGAGGTTTTTGCCGATCCCCCGGGAACATTCTCTGCTATTCGCCGGTATTTGCTGGCCGGTTATCCGGAGCAGGTCCGCTGCAAAAAGCTGGCGGCCCACTGCGCTCTGGCAGGTCAAGCCGGACAGTATAATCATCTGCGCTGTATAGTCCGTGAGGACCCGTGCGCCGTTCTATGGGCCCGGCAGCAATTTATATATCATTTTCAGGCGGCGGTGTTCCTGCTGAACAGACGGTTTATGCCCTATGGTAAGTGGGCCCGGCAGGCACTGGCGCGGCTGGATAACCTGGGAGATGTGTGTGCCCCGCTGCTGGACCGCGTTGCCTGCGGACAGGCGGCCCAGGAAGCGATAGAGGATGCCTGCAGCCTGTTGGCCTCCCATCTGCGGACTCAGTACCGCACCCGGCAGCTCGCTGCTGGCTCATGGGCAGGCGATCCAGGACACACTGACCTCCCCTGCATTGGCCCGGCTGCCGCTGCTGTCATGGCGCAGCGGCTGGCAGATATGAGACTGTATAGAAGCCTACTACTTTACACAAAAGGAGCGATTTATGATGGTTCATACCCCATTGGAAGGATTGCGTGTGGTGGAATTGGGCACACATGTGGCAGTTCCCTCCAGCGCGCGTTTGTTGGCCGAGTACGGCGCGGATGTAATCAAGGTGGAAAGCCTCATCGGCGATGATTGGCGCCGCTCAGGTCTGAACGTAGGCCTGTGCATCGATGACTTCTGCAACACTGTATTCACCATCCAAAACAACGGGAAAAAGCTCATTGCCCTGGACCTGAAAACCCCGGAGGGTAAAGACATTCTGCTGAAGCTGCTGGAGCGGGCGGACGTGTTCGTCACCAATGTCCGTATGAAATCCCTGCAGAAGCTGGGGTTGGATTATGATACCCTGCAGAAGGTCTTTCCCCGGCTGATTTACTGCCATTTCACCGGTTATGGCCACCGGGGCCCCGATGCGGATCGACCCGGCTTTGACGTGGCTGCCTTCTGGTCACGGGTGGGCGCCCGGGTGGATTGGGTGGAGGAAGGCACCTTCCCGGTTCGCCCTTCCGGCGGCTATGGAGACATGGTCACCGGGCTGCTGATCTATGGCGGTATTCTTACCGCCCTGCTGGGCCGGGAAAAAACCGGGCGGGGCACGATGGTCACCAATTCCCTGTTCGGCACCAGCATCTGGGTCAACGCCCAATCGGTGGTGTGCGCGCAGGAGCCGGCCAGCCACGCCTTTCCCGAGGATATTGATCGCCCGGGCAGCCCGGTGGTGCATGACTACCCCTGCAAGGACGGCGAATGGCTGGCATTAGTCGGTATCGGCTATGCAAAGAACTTCCCCCGTTATGCCCGGGTGCTGGGCATTGAGGACGAGCTGGCAGACCCCCGCTGCGAAAATGAAAAAACCCTGGCCGACAGCGGACACATTGTGGACCTGACCCGCCGCATCCGCAGCATTATGCTGACAAAAACCTCCTATGAATGGGAGAAGCTGTTCACCGAAGCTGACCTGGTGTTCTCCCGGCTGAATCACTTCAAGGATGTTCAGCATGACCGGCAGGCCTGGGACAACGAATATTTGGAGGAGGTCACCTTTGCCAACGGCGTGAAGAACGCCATCCCGCGGCCACCGGTACATCTATCCGGCTATGAGCAGCGCCGCACCGTGCCCCTGGGCCGCATCGGCGAAAACACCGATGACATCCTGCACGGATTGGGGTATTCCCAGGACCGAATTAATGACCTGCGTTCCCGCAAATGCATTCAATAGTCAATAGGCGGACGGCTGTCCCCTCCCCTTGACCGCCGCGCGCCATTGCTGTGCCTTTTTGATTCCTTATCTACTCACTTACACAAAAAACACTCCTCATAACTCATAAGCGCCGGGCCTTCGGGGAGGAAGGCCCGGCGCGTCTTTATCCGGCCGGGGCTTTCGCTCCGGCTCTTACAGCTTTTCTTTGGCTGCACTTCTTTGCAAACGGAGGCTTTTATAAAAACCCATGTGCTATGCGGATTTTACCCAAAACAAAGGAGCCAACCGGCTACAAAATCGCAGTCAGTTGGCTCCGGTTGCCCTTTCCCGTGACCAATTACACGGGAGTGCTGGATAGGATTGCTTTCTTGGTTTTCAAGACGATGTGGAAATCCGCCGCCCCTGCGGCGGATTTCTGCACTTCGATATATACGCCTCGCAGCGCGGGTGGATTTCCTTTGTGCTTTTCTTTACGAACATAGGAGCAGCTTGAGCAGCCGCCGGATAAATGCCAGCCGGTGGTTGCTCGAGGGGACGTAATCTTAATGCGTTGTACAAAAATCCAAACAATCGCATTAAGATTGGAGCGGCACACATTTTGTCCCTATTTTTTTTATGCTAAAATCAACGTGCAATAGGAGATATTGCACGTTGTAT
>ENA-OQRA01001044-OQRA01001044.1-human-gut-metagenome-genome-assembly--contig:-NODE-1044-length-15738-cov-14.534592_pt1 | contig 15738 bp, 10 predicted proteins | sample MGYA00243238_ERZ505106 | MGnify/ENA primary metagenome ERZ505106 (study PRJEB26097, sample SAMN02711298) | human gut metagenome | biome: Gut microbiome | host: Homo sapiens | place: Denmark...
CCTTGCAGGGTGCAGGGACAGCGTCCCTGCTGGGGTCAAGGGGCAAAGCCCCTTGGGTCGCTTTTCTCTGTAAATCCGAACAAAAGACGAGAAAATCAGAAAAACATGTGGAAATGCGGCGCAAATTATGATATAATAGGAGTGCTTGCCCCGAAAAAGGGGAAAAACGAGGAATCAAGGGAGGAAATTGATTCAATGGCTACTTCTAAGAACACAAGCGCGCTTGATCGGCACTTTGGCTACACCGCCAAGGGCAGCTCGTTCAAGACCGAATGCTTGGCGGGTTTGACGACCTTCTTTGCAATGGCGTATATCCTGATGGTCAATGCGGGCATGTTCTCCAGCATCCCCGGCGTGACTTACGGCGCGATTTACATCGCCACTGCCATCTCCGCTGTCATCGGCACGGTGGCGATTGGTCTGCTGGCGAACCTGCCGCTCGCGCAGGCGTCCGGCATGGGTCTGAATGCCTACTTCGTTTACACGGTCGTGCTGGGGCTGGGCTTCAGCTATGCCAACGCCCTCGTGCTGGTGCTTTTTGACGGTATTCTGTTCATCCTCCTGACCGTCACGGGTCTGCGCAAGCTCATCTTCCAGGCGATTCCGCAGGCGGTTCGCGTCGCGATTCCGGCGGGCATCGGTCTGTTCATCGCGTTCCTTGGCTTGCAGAATGCGGGCATCATCATTCCGAGCGCATCCACCGGCGTCACGCTGGCGTCCTTCAACCTGCTCGCACATGGCTGGAATGCAGGCGTTATGGCAATGATTGTAACCATCGTCGCGCTGCTGGCGATTGCCATCATGAGCCACCGCAACGTGAAAGGCTCCGTCCTGCTGGGCATTGTCGGCGGCACGGTGCTGTACTATGTGCTGGGTTTCCTGACGATTCCGAACTTCGGCGCGGACATCACGATGTCCAGCCCCTTCGCGGCGTTCAACGAATTCTTCTCCGGCGCGTTCGGCAAGGTCTTCACCGAGGGCTTCAACTTCGCGCCCTATGTTGAGGCGCACGGCGTGGCGAACACCATCCTCACCATTGCGACAACCGCGCTGGCGTTCTGCATGGTGGATATGTTTGACACCATCGGCACGCTGTACGGCGCTTGCGCGCGCGGCAACATGCTGACCAAGGACGGCGAAGTGCCGAACATGGACAAGGCGATGCTGGCGGATGCGATTGCGACCACCACGGGTGCAATCTGCGGCACGTCCACGGTGACGACGTTCGTCGAATCCTCCTCTGGCGTGGCGGAGGGCGGCCGTACGGGTCTGTCCTCGATGGTGACGGCGCTGATGTTCCTTGTCGCCATGTTCCTCAGCCCGGTGGCGCAGCTTGTTCCCGGCTGCGCGACGGCGGCGGCGCTGATTTACGTCGGCGTGCTGATGATGAACTGCGTCAAGGACATTAAGTGGCTGGACGCGACGGAAGCTGTTCCGGCGTTCCTGACGCTGGCGATTATGCCCTTCGCGTACAACATTTCCTATGGCATTTGCTTCGGCCTGCTGTCCTATGTGGTGATTAACCTCTGCACGGGCAAGGCGAAGAACATCAAGGCCGGTACTTGGGTGATTACGGCGCTGTTTGTGGCGATGCTGCTGCTGACGCACTAATTGACAATCAGAAAGACCGCTGCATGAGATGTGCAGCGGTCTTTTTGCGTCTTGGTTTTTATGCAGACTGCGCGGTGTCCCCAATCAACACGCGGGCACTGCATGAGCGTGTCACCAACTCAATCGCACGAAAGGGTTAAGGGACAAAGTCCCTTGTGGGGTCAAGGGGCAACGCCCCTTGGGTTCCCCCAATCAACACGCGGGTACTGCATGAGCGTGTCACCAACTCAATCGCGCAAAAGGGTCAAGGGGCAACGCCCCTTGGGTCTCCCCCAATCAACACGCGGGCACTGCATGAGCGTGTCACCAACTCAATCGCGCGAAAGGGTCAAGGGACGAAGTCCCTTGTGGGGTCAAGGGGCAACGCCCCTTGGGTTCCCCCTCTCACAGCTTCCCTTCGCGGTAGCGTTCTTCGGCTTCTGCCATGATTTTCTCGGTTGCGGAAACGCCGCAGCGGGATGCACCGGCGGCGCGGGCGGCGAGCACGGTGTCCAAATCGCGGATGCCGCCGGAGCCCTTCACGCGCACATGGTCGGAAACGGACGCGCGCATCAGCTTCAGGTCGTCGATGGTGCAGCCCTTTGTGCCGTAGCCTGTGGACGTTTTGACGAAATCAGCACCCGCCGCTTCCGAAAGTTCACAGCAGCGCTTCTTCTGCGCGTCCGTCAGATAGCAGGTTTCCAGAATCACCTTGACAATCGCGTTCCGGCTGTGCGCAAGGTCGCAAATCTGCTTGATTTCATCCTGCACATACGCTTCGTTGCCGCGAATCATTTCGCCGATGTTGATGACCATGTCCAGCTCTTCGCAGCCCTGATCCAGCGCCAGACGCGCTTCGTCCACCTTAATCTGCGTGGCGTGTGCGCCGTGCGGGAAGCCGATGACGGTGCAGACCTTGACGTCGCTGCCGCGCAGCATTTCCGCCAAAATCGGCACATCGCAGGGACGCGCGCAGACGGACGCGGTGTTGTACTTGAGTGCCAGCTCGCAGCCGCGGCGGATATCATCCTCCGTCAGGAAAGGCTGGAGCGTGCTGTGGTCGAGCATACGGGCAATATCATGGGGGGTCAAAGACATAAGTTGTGCCTCCTTTGTGACCTTTCGCATCATCGGAAAGGTGCATAGTTTATTTATTCGCCATTCACCGCTTGACTTCCTGCTTTTTGGGCGGTATAGTGTTGATAAAGACTTTCATTCTCACGAAAAAGGAGGAATTATCCATGCCGAATCCCTATCTGCCGCTGTGGGAGTACATTCCAGACGGCGAACCGCGCGTGTTTGGCAACCGCGTGTATGTCTACGGCTCGCATGACCGAGTCGGGCACGACCAATTCTGCGATTATGTGCTGAAGTGCTGGTCCGCGCCTGTGGACGATCTTGGTCACTGGACGGATCACGGCGTTATTTTCCGCACGCGCGACACGTTCGACCATCCCGCCGACACCGACTGGACGAAGGAACACAACGAGCTGTATGCCCCGGACGTGGTGGAGAAGGACGGAAAGTATTACCTCTTCGCCTACATCATCGGCGCGAAGGGGTGCGTCGCTGTGTCCGACCGTCCCGAAGGCCCGTTCACGCTGCTGGGGCGCTACAAGTATACGATTCCGGATTCTGTGTGCGTCAACGGCTGGTTCATCGACCCCGGTGTGCTGGTGGATGATGACGGGCAGGTGTATATCGCGTGCGGCTTCGAGCGCTCGTTCATCGCGAAGATTGAACCGCAGGATATGACGCATGTGCTGGATGGCACCTATCTGGAGCACATCATCCCCTGCGAAGTGACGGAAAACGGCGGATTCACCGACCCCGATTCCCGCTTCTATGAGGCGGCGTCGCTGCGCAAAATCGGGGATACTTACTACTTCATTTATTCCCCCAAGCGCGGCAGCCGCCTTGCCTACGCCACGTCCGACAAGCCGATGGGACCCTACACCTACCGCGGCTACATCGTCGATAACGGCGTGGATTACCCGGCAGGCAACAACCACGGGTCTATCTGCCGCATCGGGAATCAGTGGTACATCTTCTATCACCGCATGACGAACGGTTCGGTGATGAGCCGCCGCGCGTGCGTGGAAAAAATCGAGATTCTGCCGGACGGCACGATTCCGCCGGTGGAGATGACGTCGCTGGGCTTTTCGGATGCGCTGAATCCATATGAGGAGACGCCCGCGGAACTGGCGTGTGTGCTGAAGGGCGGCGCGCTGATTGCCGAGCGGACGCCATTCGAGCGCGTCATCACGAACATTCAGGACGGCTGCGTTATGGGCTACAAGTATTTTGATTTCGGCGCGGATTACGGCAGCAAGACGATGCAGCTTTTCGCGGATGTGATGGGCTTCGGCTGCGCGTGCGACGTGCATGTGCGTTTGGACGCGGAGGATGGCGAGGAAATCGGCTGCTTCCACGTTGGGCGCGGCGCGGAGTGCATCAAGACGCGCGTGAAGGCGGTCACGGGGCGGCACGCGCTCTACTTCGCCGTCACGACGCACTATGCCGGCTGGACGGGCGACTTCTTCGCCGGCCGCTGCCTGATGGAGTTCAAAAAGTTCGTGTTCATGAAGTAACCAGAGGCGCTGCCTCTGGACTCCGAAAGGGAGAATGAAACGGGACGAAGTCCCCTCCCTTGACCCTTCCGCGCGATTCAGCTGGTGACAACTGCATACAGTGTCCGCGTGTTTATCCCGGTTACAATGACAACCCTCCCTGCCGATTGACAGAGAGGGCTGTTTGTGGCTTATTGTGCGTCGTCGTGCGGTTCGCCGCCAACCGGGATGGCATCATCCGACAGTTCAGGCTTGTCCACTTCGGCGGGTTCGGTTTCCTTCGGCGCTTCCGGCTCTTCCGCGGGTTCGGGGTCAGCCGGGGCTTCGGGGGCTTCCGGCGTTTCAGGCGCTTCCGCAGTCGGCGCGTCAGCCGCTTCGGGCGTTTCCTTGCCCCAAATTTCCTGATAGTCCATTTCTTCCAGCTGATGGCGCAGTTCGGCGCGCTGTTCCGGCGTCAGCTTCGAGATGTCAATCTCGCCGCGCTTCATCAGCCCGTCGCAGAACTCCTGAAGCCGACGCTTGATGTCGTCCGCCGTGTCCTGACTGTTCCGGACAGTCTCCTGCCCTTTCTCCACCAGCGAGCGCGCCAGATCGCCGCCCTTTTCCACCAGAGACGCTGCCGCGCCGATTCCGCCGTACATGACGTTTTTCACAAATTTCTCCAGATCAGGCATGTTCGTCACTCCTTTCGTTCCACCTGACATGCTCAGTATACCCCATTTTTCCTTTGAATCGCAAGGGAAACAGATTAGAATTTGCTAAAAAACGCATGATGATGGTTACAACCGCAGCATGGCCGCTTCCACAAGCGTCTCCGCCGGTGTGTCGGGCGCGGAAAACCACCGCTGCCGATTTTCAGGCATCATTTGCTGCAGCGGCTTTTCTGCCCCGTCCGCCACGACAAAAATCGCCAGCTGCTCCCGTGCCTGCACTTGCATCAGCGCGTCGCAGAACGCCGGACATGCCAGCATTTCCAGTTCAATCCGGTCGATGAGGATAGGCGTGCGCGTGCTGAACGTTCCGCACAGCCCCGGCGCGGCGATTTCCTCCATCACCTGCGGCAGGAGCAGCCAGTCTTTTTCCGTCAGCCGGACGCGGCACAGCACGTCGTTCAGCCGCGGCTTTGGCGGCGGAAGCAGCAGGTGCAGCGCTTCGCCGCGCAGGCTGCCGCCAAGGTGCACGGGGGTCAACCGGAAGCCGGAAAACGGCACATTCAGCGCGTTCATAAGCTGTGCGGCGCTTGCCGAAGCCCCGTCTCCTGTCAGGTACAGCTGCTGCATCGGACGATTCCTCCATCATGGTCTTTTCGGGCACTAATTGACGAATTTTCTCTATGCTTTATTGTACCCGTTCGCATTCGTTTTGTCAAGCAGTGCATTTTTCCGCCGTATTTTCCGCGTGGGCAAAAAAACCGGAAAAGTACGGAAATGCAAGGCTTTCAGCAGGATTTCCGCCGTTCAAAGTCGAATATCTTCCTTGTGCGTTTTCAAGCGCTGGAGAATTGTAAATAATCCGCCTGTTTGCTTGACACCGCCCTCGATTTGTAATACAATGTTAACAAACCATCTTTGCGCCTTGGCGCACGAACTTTGAGGTGAACCATTGATGAAGCACAGCTGGCATTGGATGCGGACTCTCCTGACGCTGACCCTCGTGCTGACGCTCTGCGGGCTGACTCCCGCCGCCGTCCCCGACGTGGGCTATGCGGAATCTGCTGCGGAAGGAACGACCGCCGTCGCCGCATATGGCATGGCAACGGCGGATGATGTTATCGTCCGCAAGCAGCCGTCCACGAGCGCGAACTACTGGTTCCGCATCAATACGGGATTCGTCTGCGAAATCCTTGATACCGTCGTTCGCGGCGACACAACGTGGTATAAGGTCAACAGCACGCATCCGACCCCCAATGGGCGCACCTACATCGGCTATGTGCGCGCGTCGTTCTTCCGTCCGCTGACGGCGGAGGAAACAGAGGCGTACCTTGCCAGCGGCCGCGTGAATGTGACGGCGACCCCTGCCCCCGCGCAGACACCCGCGCTCACGCTTCAGCCTTCGGCGGATGATGCTCTCGTGACCGCCACGCCTGCCAGCGGCAGCGATTTTCCGTTTGATACCAGCATCATGGGCGGTACAACGTCGACCCCGCTTGTCTCGATGATAACGCCCACCCCGACGACCTCTCAAGTCACTTACGGTACGGGTGAAATCACCGCCAGCGGCACGAACTTCCGCGTTGCGCCAAGCCTGAGCGCTGGGGTCATCGGCAAGCTGAACAGCGGTACGGTGGTGACGCTGCTTACCATTCCGGATACGATTGACGAAAATCACTGGTATCAGATTCGCTACAACGGACAGGAAGGCTATATCCAGTCCAACTTTATCCGTGTGCTGACCGCGGCGGTGACGGCGACACCTCAGCCTTCCGTCTACGGCACGGTGAAGCTGCTGTATGACTCCGCGAACCTGCGCGACGCGCCCAACGGCACGACCCGCGCGCTCTGGCAGGGAAAAGGCTCGACGCTCTCCGTCGCTGGGGTTTCGCAGGATAAGGGCGGCTTTACCTGGTATCCGGTGTATTACGGCACGGACAACACAGTCTATTATGTCCGCTCGGACGTGGTGGAATACACGGCGGGCAGCGGCGTCATCAACACGCCCACGCCTACGCCTGCATCCGGCAGCGCTTACGGCTACGTCATCACCACGGCGGCAGGCGTCAACCTGCGCCTGAGCGCGGGCGGCGAAGTCATCGTGCAGGTTCCGCGCAATGTTGTGCTGACCTGCATCGGCGCGCCTGTCCAGACCTCTGGCAGCAGTTATCTGTGGTATTACGTCCGCTACAACAATCTGGCGGGATACATCCGCGGCGACTTCGTGCGCGTGTGCGACCAGAACGGCAATCCGCTGGGCGAAGCGACCGCTGCGCCTTCCGTTACCGCGACCCCTGTGGTCTATTCCGGCTATGTCAAGCTGACGAAAACCGGTGTCAACCTGCGTGTTTCTCCCGCGGGCAGGTCGCAGGGACAGTATGACATCGGGCTGATTCTCCCCATTGCTGGTGCAACGGTGTCCTCCGGGCGCTACCAGTGGTTCTGCGTTCGCACGCCCGACGGTAAAACCGGCTATGTGCGCTCCGACTGCGCCGTGCCGTGCGACCTGAACGGCAATCAGGTGACGGTCACGCCGACGCCCGCGCCGACCACGACCACGAGCATCAGCACCTACGGCTATATTCAAATTACCAAGCCCAGCACGAATCTGCGCCGCACCATCGGCGGTGAAACCATCCACCAGCTGGCGAAAGAGTCTGTCTGGCCGCTGATTGGCACAGTTATCACCACGAACGGCGTGACGTGGTATCCCGTCTCGGCGGACGGCTACACGGGCTTCGTGCGCGGCGACTGCGCCTACAAGCTCTCTGCCACGCAGGAAGCCAGCTACCTCGCGGGCAAGGGCATCCCGAAGGAAACGCCTGCGCCTACGGGCAGCATTCAGCAGACCAGTTACGTTCAGACGACGCTGGATTACGTCAACCTCCGCCAGACGGCCAGCCGCGACAGCAAGTCTGTCGCGAAGGTGCGCACGGGCACGGTGCTGGCGTTCAATGCCACGACCACGGCGGGCACGTCCACTTGGTACCGCGTTGTCTACAACTCCACGGAAGTGTGGGTGCTGGGCAGCTGCGTCAAGGTGATGACGCAGGCGGAATATCAGGAATGGCTGAACAAGAACCCCGGCGCGGCAACGCCTCAGCCTGACGCGGCGAAGGGCTACATCGTTACCACGCGTGACGGCGTGAACATCCGCGCCACCGCGAACGGCAGCAGCATTCTCACCCGCGTGAAGAAGGGAACGGTGCTCCCGTACTATACCGAGAATATCAAGGCGGGCAGCTACACTTGGTATCTCATCCGCCTGAGCAACGGCACGGAAGGCTACATCCGCTCCGATATGGTAAGCAAGAGTAACAATAACGGCGGCACCCTGCCGACCGCGACGCCCGCGCCCACCGGCAGTCCCACCACGAAGCCGAGCGCAACCTATACGACCCTGCGCCTTGGCTCGACGGGCGACGCTGTAACCCGCCTTGTGCAGGAACTCATCAATCAGGGTTACTACACCGGCAGCGTCACGAACGTGTACACCTCCGCGGTTCAGGCGGCGGTTCGCGCCTTCCAGAGCGCCAAGGGCTTGACGGTGGATGGCATTGCGGGCAAGCAGACGCAGCACGCGCTGTTCGGCACAGTTGAACCCGGCGCGGACGACTACACGGACTACAACTTCCAGTTCTACCCGGCAGAGAAGATTGACTGGTACACAGGCGGTATCCAGCAGCTGTGGGCGAAGGGCGCCAGCTACAAGATTTACGACGTGAAGACGGGCATCGTTTGGTGGGCGCGCCGCTGGGCGGGTTACAGCCACGCGGACATTGAGCCCGTGACTGCCGCCGACACTGCGCGCCTATGCCAGATTTACGGCGTGAACAACGCGCAGGAAATCTGGGATAAGAACCTGTGGCAGCGCCGTCCCTGCCTGATTACCATTGGCAACAGGACGTTCGCGTGCTCCTTGTTCGGTATGCCGCACAACCCTGACGGCGACACCATCCCGGACAACAACATGACGGGTCAGATTTGTATGCACTTCACGAATTCGAAGGGTCACGAATCCGGCAAGGTGGATACCTACCATCAGCAAGCCATTGAGTACGCATGGCAGAACTGCCCGGCAGGACACAAGTGACAAGGGGCGGCGCTGATTGACCTGTCCGCGCAATTTGCAGCGGCAGCAGAAGCGCAGAAAGCCATCCCAAAAGAAAAATGCGCCCGACGAGTGGAGGAACAATAATCCTCCATCCGCCGGGCGTTTTGTTATACCACAGCCATGCCCTTTTCTTCTGTCAGGCGAAGAATCGCGCTGTCAATGCACTGCCCAATCTGCGTGCAAAGCCCAACTTGCAGCGCTTCGTCCTCTGCCAGCGCATCCCGAATCGTCTGCGCCATCTTTTTCTGATTGCTGTCGCTGAGCAGCCGCTGTTCATTCGCCGTCTTCCGCAGAAGTTTGGGGATGTTCATCTGCCGCATCAGCGGACGGGTCAGCTTGTCCAGCGCAGGACGGCTGACGAACATGGCAATCAGCCCAATTGCCGCGCCGATGACCAGCCCCACCGGGCCGGACGCAATCAGCGCGATCCCGCCGCCGCCGCAGAGGTTCGCCGCCATCATCGCGACGATAATATCCAGCAGCACCTCCATCAGCGGCATTTCCGGCATCGGCAGATTGTCCCGCATCGGCAAAGTGCTCGTTGTCACCATGGCTTGCCGAATCTGCAAGCGCTGCACATCCACGCCATACTGCTCGCAAAGGCGGTTGAGGTCACGCTGCACGTCCATCAGAATGTTGTCCAGCCACGGCGAGACCACTTCTGACAGTGCTGCGCTCCATTCCGGTGACATCAGCAGCGATTCCGCCTGCTTCTGGCACGCATCTTCCATGTCGCCCAGTGTTGCCGTTTCGCCCTGCCGCCACTTTCGGTATTCCGGCACGAGCACGCTGTCCGTCAGTTGACGCGCCATAGCGTCGGAAAGCTGCTCCGTCAGCGCAGGCATAGCGGACTGCACCTTCTGCTCCACCGCATCGCTTTCCACATATGCCGCGGCATCTGCCTTCAGCCGCCTGACCATTTCGTCCACATGCCCCGCGTACGCCAATCCGCGCGCAATGTCAAATTCCGGCGTGGCGGAAACGTGCAGCACGCTATCCGGGAATGTCTCACGGCAAAGCTGCTGGAAGAATGTCATCCGCGACGCGCCGCCTGTCAGCAGCACGACCTTCGGCGGACGCTGCGCCGTCATTTGCTGCGCCATCAACAGACAGTTCATCATCCGGCTGCGGAAGGATTCGCCCTCCAATAGCGGTGACGGGCGTTCGCACAGTTCCTCGACGATGGCGGCGCTGATGGTGAGGTTCAGCACATGCCGCCCTTCGCAGAAAATCGTCTCGCGCCTCGTCAGCTCTTCGCCTGTGCCGAGCGTGAAGAACTGCTCCTTGAGCCGCCGCGCGGACAGCATCATCCGGCTCTTCCACGCGCTTTTTTCGCGCAGGATTTCCCGCACAAGTTCCGCTTCCTCTGCGCACAGCGCGTCTACCGCCCGCTCCAGCAGCAGCTCATCCAGCATACCGCCGCCCAGCTGCACGCCCATTGTGCTGACGGCGTACTCCCGGCCGTCGCAGACATACGCTAAATCCATGGTGGAGGAGCCAAGGTCAATCACCAGCGCGCAGTCCATCAGCGCCCGGCGGAGCGTTTCGTCCTCTTCCGCTGTCGACGCGGACAGGAATGCCGCCCGCGATTCTGGCACGATGCGCACATTGGGCAGTCCCGCGTCCATCAGCAGGGAGGCATAGCGCGTGCGGTCGCTGTCCGCCCAATCCGCCGGACAGCCCACAATGAAACTGACGTCTTCCGTCTCCATGATATGGCGGACGACGCTATGGTCTTGCAGGGCGGTCAGGACACCTTTTGCGAAGGCGGCGACGGTCTGGTTGACGAAATCGCTATTGGTGCGGAAGTTGCGCTTGAAGCAGACGCGGAGGTCTTCAGCCTGGGGGTTATCGCTGGCAAGTGCGCCAACGACGGGATGACCGTCATAGCGGGCGAGAGCGGTGATGAAGCTGTTGCGCCCGTGGACAGGGAGGATAATGGGAGCGATGTGCTGGTCGGAATAGAGGGCGACACAGCTTTCACCGTCACCAAGGTCAAAACCAAAATAACGCATAATTCACCTCACTGGATAGGGATAAGAAAATAAACACGCGGAAGAACTATGGTAGAGATGCCAACTCAATCGCGCGGAGGGGTCAAGGGGGGGACTTCGTCCCTTTTCGTCTGCCCCTTGTGGGGTTTGGGGCAACGCCCCAACCGTTCCACGGGCGACCAATTCAAAGGGAAAAGCCAACAAAGGTGCAGGCAGCGAAGCGTCCCTGCCAGTAACTTTGCGCTTCCTCAGAAGCGCCCCCAAGCGGCTCTACTCACCACTTGCCCATTGGCGCGACCACGCTGCTGGTCTTGTAGACATGGCATGTCTTTTCTGCAAGCAGAGAATTTCGCCTCTGCGGAGGCGACAAGGGGGCTTTGCGGTCGCCCCCTTGACCCCTTCGCAATGCACGCCCATGCGCAATGCACACCCATGTTTCTTGATTTTGATTGTTGCAGGGGGATTCGCGCCTGTGGGCGCGACAAGGGGGCAGCGATGGCGTTATCCCTTCCTTAAATACAGTCCCCTCTGCTGCACAATCCCGTCCGCCTTCTGCACAATCGCGGGGCGGCGCTGCTGGGTGATGTCCGCGTCCATCACGTCATAAAACATCGCCGTTTCCGGCGTGTAGTCCACCGCTTCGCAGCCGACCGCATTCAACAGGCGCTTTGCATTCGACAGCGGCCACGAGAGCGCTTTTTCCTGATTTGCGTCGCCGTCCAGCCGGGCGTCCTGTGCCATTTCGTACAGTGAGGCATATAGCTCTGCTGCCGTTTCCGCGCCTGTGCTGATGATGGTAACGGATTCCTGCGCGAAAAGCGCTTCGATGGTCTGCGCGTCCAAAGCGATTCGCCCTTCCACTTCCACCAAGCGACGGCGAAGCTCAGGCTCATCCGCCACTGCAACAGGCTTGGGAGGCTTGCGGCGCATGGCGCTCACAATGCTCCCGATGGCGGCGCAGAGCGATACCGACTGCGCAACGATGCACAGCGCGAATCGCCCCATCCAGCCGCTGTTTTCCGGTGTCACGCAGCTGGGCAGCGTCAGCCAGAGCGCCAGCGCACCCAGATTCAGCACCGCGGCGGCGAGCGGGAGAATCAGCGGCTTCCAGTCCCGCTTTTGGGTGGCGGGAATTTCAGCGCGTACCAGTGTCATGGATTGCAGCGCGGCGGCTTCCCGCGCATAGAGCAGATGCAGCAGCTGCCGGCGCGCAGGGTCGGTTTCGCTGGTTAGGCGCGCCTGCTCCGCGGTTTGCAGCTGCTGTACAGCGGCTTGCAGCATTTCTTCGGTCGATTTCATGTCGATTTTCTGCCTTTCGGGGGATGCTCTCCCCAATACAAGGGTACTGCATCTGACTTTCTTTGTCAAGTGCGGCGAAAAAAACAAGGATTTTCGGGACTTTTGCAGAATATTTCATTCGGTATGCTCTGAAAGGGCTTCCATGCGTAGAGAGAATGAGAAAGGCAGGGCAAATCCTATGGCGATGAGCGCCGAAGAAAGACAGCAAATGCTCCTGACGCAGCCGGTGGAGAAGATTATCCCGAAAATGGCGCTTCCCACCATCTGCTCAATGCTGATTACCTCCATTTATAATATGGCGGACACCTATTTCGTCAGCCAAATTGGCACGGCGGAAGCCACCGCAAGCGGCACATCCGCCTCCGCCGCCGTCGGCATTGTCTTTTCCGTGATGGCGATGATTCAGGCGCTGGCGTTCATGTTCGGCATGGGCAGCGGTACGAACGTCAGCCATCTGCTGGGCATGGGCAAGCGCAAGGAGGCGGAAGTGTACAGCGCGGTCGGCTTCTTTTCCGCAGTGGCGGCGGGCGTGCTGATTGCGGTGCTGGGCAATGTGTTCAATGAGCCGCTGATGCGCCTGCTTGGCGCGACGGAGACCGCTATGCCGTATGCGCTGGATTACGCACGGTATATTTTCCTCGCCGCGCCGTTCATGATGGGGTCGTTGTCAATGAACAACCTCCTGCGCTTTCAAGGCTTGGCGACGTATGGCATGGTCGGCATCATTTCCGGCGGCGTGCTGAATATGCTCCTTGACCCGCTGCTGATTTTAGTGTTCAACATGGGTATTGCGGGCGCATCGATTGCGACGGCAATTTCGCAGCTGACGAGCTTTGTCATCCTGCTGGTGATGTGCAGCACGCACGCCGACGCCATCACGATTCATCCGCGCAACTACCGCCCAACGAAGCAGATGTACGCCAAAATCCTGAACAACGGTCTGCCGTCGCTGGGGCGGCAGGGCATCATGAGCGTGTCGACGTCGCTGCTCAACAATGCCGCGGCGGTCTATGGAGACCCTGCGATTGCGGCATTCGCGATTGTCAGCCGCTGCCTGAATTTCGTCAACTCCACCGTCGTCGGCTTCGGGCAGGGCTTCCAGCCGGTCTGCGGCTTCAATTACGGCGCGAGAAAATATGACCGGATGCACCGCGCGTTTTCCTTCAGCGTCAAGGTAACGACGATTGTGCTGCTGGTGCTGGGCGCGGCGGGCTTCGCCTTTGCCGAGCCGGTCGTCACGCTGTTCCGCCGCTCCGACCCGGAGGTCATCCGCATCGGCACGGAAACCTTCCGCATTCAGATTCTGACCGTGTGGGCGTGGGGCTTTATTACGCTGAGCAACATGTACACGCAGGCGATTGGCTACGGCATCCGCTCGACGATTCTGGCGGCGGCGCGTCAGGGCTTGTTCCTGATTCCGACGCTGCTGGTGCTGCCGAACGTGTGGGGGCTGCGCGGGCTGGAAGTCTGCCAGCCGCTGGCGGATGTGCTGACGCTTGCCCTCGCCGTGTGGATGATGACGAAGGTCATTCGTGCGCAGAAGGCGCAAATGGCGCAGGAAACCGCGTGAAGCCCTTGCAAATCGCATGACAGAATGGTATAATAGCCCTTGCGATTGACCCCATTTTGTGCGAATTTGAAGGGAGCAGCCTTTATGAAGCAGATTACATCCGCCCAGCTGCGGGAAATGTTCCAGCAGTTCATGGAGTCCAAGGGACATCATCGGATTCCCTCCGCCTCCGTTATTCCGGAAAATGACCCGACCGTCCTGTTCACCACCGCCGGTATGCACCCGCTTGTGCCGTACCTGATGGGTACGCCCCACCCCGCCGGCACGCGCCTGACCGACGTGCAGAAGTGCATCCGCACGGGTGATATTGACGACGTGGGCGACCCCAGCCACCTGACCTTCTTTGAAATGCTGGGCAACTGGTCGCTGGGCGACTATTTCAAGAAGGAAATGATTCCGTGGAGCTGGGAGTTCCTGACGAGCGAGAAGTACCTCGGTCTGGACCCCGACAAGCTGGCATTTACCGTCTTTGAGGGCGACGAGGACTGCCCCCGCGACGAGGAAGCCGCCAATCTCTGGCGCAGCTGCGGCGTGAAGGATGACCACCTGTTCTATCTGCCGAAGGAGCACAACTGGTGGGGCCCGGCGGGCATCACCGGCCCGTGCGGCCCGGATACCGAGATGTTCATCATCACCAAAAAGCCCTGCGGCCCGAACTGCTCGCCTGCCTGCCACTGTGGCGCGTATCTGGAAATCTGGAACGACGTGTTCATGCAGTACAACAAGCAGAAGGACGGTACGTTCATTCCGCTGAAGCAGAAGAACGTCGATACCGGCATGGGCCTGGAACGCACGATTTGTGTGCTGACGGGCAAAAAGACCGTCTATGAGACGGACGCCTTCACCGACATTCTGGCGAAGATTGCCGAACTGTCCGGCAAGGAGTACGGCGCGGATGAGGAAACGACCAAGGCGTTCCGCATCATTGCCGACCACATGCGCACGTCCACCTTTATTCTGGGCGACGACCGCGGTGTGTCCCCGTCCAACACGGATCAGGGCTATATTCTCCGCCGCCTGATTCGCCGCGCAGTGCGCTACGGGATGCAGCTCGGTATGCCCGACGGCTTCACCTGCGAAATCGCGAAGGTTATCATCAACCAGTACAAGAATGCGTATCCGGAGCTGGAGCGCAACGCGGCGTTCGTCATCGATCAGCTGACGCTGGAGGAAGGCCGCTTTGCCCGCACGCTGAAGCAGGGCAACAAGGAGTTCGACAAGGTGGCGTCCCGCGCGGCGGATGGCAAGATTGACGGCGAGACGGCGTTCCACCTCTACGACACCTACGGTTTCCCGATTGAGATGACCGTGGAACTGGCGAAGGAGCGCAATCTGACGGTGGACACCGCCGGATTCGAGGAAGCGTTCCGCAAGCATCAGGAGCTGAGCCATCAGGGTGCGGAGCAGAAGTTCAAGGGCGGTCTGGCGGACACGAGCGAGGAAACCGCACGCCTGCACACCGCGACTCACCTGCTGCACGCGGCGCTGCGCAAGGTGCTCGGCGACGAAGTGGCGCAGAAGGGCTCGAACATCACGGCGGAACGTCTGCGCTTCGACTTCTCCTTCGGCCGCAAGGTGACCAAGGACGAGCTGGCGCAGGTCGAAAAGATGGTCAATGAAGCGATTCAGGCGAAAGTGCCGGTTGTGTGTGAAGAGATGACTGTGCCGGAAGCGAAGGAGAAGGGCGCAATTGGCCTGTTTGAGTCCAAGTACGGCGAGAAGGTTCGCACCTACAAGATGGGCGATTACTCCTTTGAAATCTGCGGCGGCCCCCACGCGCAGAACACCGGCGATTTGGGCACGTTCAAGATTCAGAAGGAAGAATCCTCTTCCGCTGGCGTCCGCCGCATCAAGGCGGTTCTGATTCCCGACCAGAAATAAAGGACGGGGGAGACCCAAGGGGCTTTGCCCCTTGACCCCAGCAGGGCGCTGCCCTGCACCTGCGAAGGGT
>ENA-OQRA01001071-OQRA01001071.1-human-gut-metagenome-genome-assembly--contig:-NODE-1071-length-15526-cov-4.912352_pt1 | contig 15526 bp, 16 predicted proteins | sample MGYA00243238_ERZ505106 | MGnify/ENA primary metagenome ERZ505106 (study PRJEB26097, sample SAMN02711298) | human gut metagenome | biome: Gut microbiome | host: Homo sapiens | place: Denmark...
GATGCCCTTGGCATCAGCCAGAGCTACATCTCCCGGCTGGAAAAGCGGATCATCCTGCGCCTTCGCCGTGAAATTCTGAAAATGAGCTAAAAAAGTGCCGGATCACTGATCCGGCACTTTAAGCTTGTCGAATAGGCGGAAAAATACTATAACAGAAGGAACAGAAGGGAAAGATGTGCGAGGGAAGCGCAAAAAGGCTGTCCCGCACCATTGGATCTGATGCTATAGTTTATTGGAATAAGGGCCACCATACTGGCTGATTATAACAGCTGCCAGCTTAGGGTTGGGGTTTGCGATGCGCACGGGGTACTGCAGCTTTTTTTCATATACAAACATCAGCTATTTCCTCCTTCATCCCAGGGCCACGGATCATGGAGCCAGCGGTAGCTCCCGGGCGTTATATCGGTTTGCAGCACCGGTCCATAGGTCTCCTGGTAGCGCTTGCGTCCCTCTTGAGCCAGAGCAATATAGCTCCAATACAGCTCCAGCGCTTCCTTGTCGTCGGCATGGGTCGTCAGGTATAGCCCCAACTCATCCACAGCAAAATCCAGGGCCATCAGCTCAGAAAGCGCACTGTTTACGGCTGGAAATCGGCTTTTTAGTTCCCGATGAAATGGAAGGTCCAAACCGGGAAACAGCGTTCCCTGCTGCAGCGCCTCACGCCGGTCATACTGCTTGGGATTCTTGCCCTGCATGGGGATATAGGGAAAAGCCAACGATGCACAAGCGCCGGGCAATGATCCCTGCTGCGTCGAACAATTGGCCGTCTCCATCCCGGCAACTGATTTTTCCGAATACAAATATTTCTCCTCCTCATAGGCTTCTGTTCCCCTTGGGAACAATCCATTTTATGCCGCTGCGAAAGAATAGGGGACAGGGGATTCCAAAATGCCGCCCAATATGATAGAATAGCTTTGAATCAAGGCGCATATATTGACCCGAAAGGGGTGCTGCGCTGTGATCGTGTTGATGAAGAAAAGGACGGCCGCTGTGATTTTCGGAGCAATGGCTTTGGTGGCTGCCGTGGTGTGTGTTTTTGCCGCGCATCGGGACAAGCCGGTGGTCTCTCCGGAACCGGTCACCGCGCAGACGGTACTGGTGATAGATGCCGGCCACGGCGGCGAGGATGGCGGAGCCGTGTCCGCGTCCGGCGTACCGGAAAGCAATATCAATTTGGCCATTGCGCAAAAAACACAGCTGCTGCTTGCTTTTGTAGGCCAGGTGACCATCATGACCCGGGAAGGGGAGGAGGCCATATACTCTCCGGATGCGCAGACCCTGCGGGAGAAAAAGGTATCCGACCTGTCCAACCGGGTCAAGCTGGTGAATGAAACCGCCGGGAGCATACTCCTCAGCATCCATCAAAACAGCCTGCCCGGCAGCAAGGTGCGCGGCGCGCAGGTCTTTTATAACGCCGTGGAGCCGGCCCAGCAGCTGGCCGTTTCCGTGCAGCAGGCGCTAAACAGCGCCGTTAACTATGGCAGTGGAAAAAATGCAAAGCAGATGGATGATTCCATATATCTCATGAAGAATATCCGCAGTCCCGGGATCCTAGTGGAGTGCGGATTTCTATCCAGCCCTGCAGAAGCGGAGCTTCTGCAAACGGACGATCATCAGCGGCGCCTTTCCGCCGCTATCGTGTCCGGATATTTACAGAGCAGAACGGAGAAGCGATCATGAAGGCGAAAACTATATTCTATTGCACAGAGTGCGGAAATGAGACGCCCAAATGGGCGGGGCGCTGCAGCGCCTGCGGCGCTTGGAACTCCATTGTAGAGCAGCCGGAGGAAAGGCGCCCCCCCGGCAAGGCAAAGAATCTTTTAAATAGATTGCCTGTAAAGGCAGAAAGCATTACAGATTTGCGTGAGGATGAGGAGATCCGATTCTCCACCGGCATGGGCGAACTGGATCGTGTTTTGGGCGGCGGTGCCGTAAAGGGGTCTCTGGTTCTGGTAGGCGGCGCTCCGGGTATCGGCAAATCCACCTTGATGCTGCAGATTTGCAAGAAGCTGGGAGAGCAGTTTCGTGTATTATATATATCCGGAGAGGAATCCGTCCACCAACTGAAGCTGCGCGCCAAACGGCTGCAGGCAGAGAGCAGCAGCCTTTACGTCCTTTCCGAGACGAATTTAGGCGATGTGCTGGAGTGTGTACAGCAGGAGCAGCCGGATGTCCTTATCGTGGACTCCATCCAGACCCTGTATAACGACGAGTTGAATTCTCCGGCGGGCAGTGTGGGCCAGGTGAAGGATTGTACCATGAAGCTGATGCAGCTGGCCAAAGAGGGAAACGTGACCGTTTTCGTTATAGGCCATGTGAATAAAGACGGCTTCATCGCCGGGCCAAAGGTCCTGGAGCACATGGTGGATTGCGTCCTATACTTTGAGGGGGAGCAGCACATGGCCTATCGAATCCTCCGTGCCGCCAAAAATCGTTTCGGCGCCACCAACGAGATCGGCGTATTTGAGATGTTGGATATCGGCTTGCGAGAGGTAGAGAATCCCTCGGAAATGCTGCTCTCCGGTCGTCCCGAGGATGCTCCCGGCTCCTGTGTTACCTGTGTGATGGAGGGCGCACGGCCGGTCCTTGCCGAGGTGCAGGCCCTGGTGGCCCCATCCAACGCCAATTATCCCCGCCGCACCTGTAACGGCTTGGACTCCAACCGGGCTGCCATGCTCCTGGCGGTACTGGAAAAACGCGGCGGGCTAAAGGTCTCCCAGTGCGATGCATACTTCAATATCATCGGCGGACTAACCTTGGACGAGCCCGCCTCTGATTTGGCTGTTCTGACCGCCGTTGCTTCCAGCTATCTGGATAAGCCTATCCCCACAAAACTGGCAGCCATGGGTGAGGTGGGGCTTTCCGGCGAAATACGCAGCATCAACCACATAGAGCAGCGCCTTGCTGAAGTACAGCGCCTGGGCTTTACCCGGTGTATCGTCCCGGCGCAGCAGGCAGACAAGCTTCGTACATTAGGAAAGCTGCAGCTGATCCCGGCAAAAAATGTTGGTCAGGCCCTCCGGCTCCTTGCCCACGACGAATTATAAGTAAGGCGCGCATACCTTAAGCACAAAAACTGCTCCGTATGGCAATGTCATACGGAGCAGTTTTGCTTACTTTTTTTCTTTTAAATTCTGATCCAGCGGCTTCTTCCCGGCCACGGCACGGTAGTGGTTGATCTTATCCACCCGGCGCTGGTGCTTCATGGCCTTAGCCTTGTCCTTGGCCTTCTTTTCACGCATCTGCCGGTCCTTTTGCTTTTTGTCCCAGTATTCATTTTTTTCATCGTTTTCGAGATCCTTATACTTTTCCGGATGGCGGGCCCAATCGATCCGGTAATAGAGCAGGCCAAAGAAAAGCAGCGCACCCACCCCGATAACAGCGTAAAAGAATATATCCCACATAGCCCAACCTCCTTAAGTATTGTTTATAGTATACAGCATGGGCAGGCGGATTACAAGACAATTCTTATATTCCTCCATAGTGGAAGAATTCCTGTTGTTTTTATCGTAAATTGGGCGTATAATCAGCTTATACCATCGATTGACAGGGACAGAAACAGCTTTGCACCTGCCGGCGTATTTGCCCTTGTCAATCGATGGTAATAATCCTGCACACAGGGAGGAAGAAAATATGTTTACAACCTTTAAGGAAATCGAATCCTATGTTCTGTCTCAGAATATGAAAAAGCGCATTGCATTGGCCAATGCTCATGACGAGCCGGCACTGAGCGCCGTGGTCAATGCCAAGCGCAGAGGCGTGGTGGAGGGTACGCTCATCGGCAAAAAGGCCGAGATCATCCAGATGCTCCACAACATGGGCGAAAGCGAAACTGACTATGAGATCATCGACTTTGATGGTGAGGAACTGGAATCCGCCAAGATTGCCATTAAGCTGGTGAAGGAAGGGAAGGCCGACATCCCCATGAAGGGTATCCTGCAGACCTCCAACTTTGCTCGTGCCATTCTGAACCGTGAGACAGGTCTGATTCCCGCCAGTGGCCGCCGTCTGGTGAGCCAGTGCGGCATTTTCGAGTACGAGGGCCGCTTTATCATGATTACCGACGCCGCTATCAATATCAATCCCGATGTGGAGACGCAGATCGGCATCGTAGAAAATGCTCTGCCCGTGGCCAAGGCCCTGGGCAATGACTGCCCCAAGGTGGCCGTCCTCTCCGCCGTGGAGAATGTCACCGAAAAGATGGCCAGCACCGTCACCGCCGCTGAGATCGCCAAGCGCGGTGTTCCCGGCTGCATTATCTCCGGCCCTCTGGCCTTGGACGGCGCCATTTCCATGGAATCCGTGAAGCATAAGGCTATCCATGACCCTGTAGCCGGCCAGGCGGACATCCTGTTGGTTCCCTTCATCGAGATCGGTAATGTGCTCTACAAGGCCTGCACCTACATTGCCGGCAAGACCATGGCCAGCACCATCTGTGGCGCCTCCTGCCCGGTGGTCATCACCAGCCGCGCCGACACCCCCGATAGCAAGTATTATTCCATCCTCATGGCTGTCCTGCGCTGCATCAAGGGCTGCTAAAGAAAAAAATATCGGGAGACGTTACGCCTCCCGATATTTTTTTATAAAAGAGGGGGGTAAGACCTCATTACCCGAAGCACTGGCCGCTCTCCGGTCGGTGCTTTCGGCTTTTTTGATGTTGCAGAGGGTAGAGGTCTTGCAAAAAGAGGTGCCCCATGAGCTGTCCCGATGCGGTAAGAAAAACCAGCGTGTGTGTACACAGGCACACACGCTGGTTTCGATAAACGTTGCTATCGTCAAGTAACTATTCCGGTAGACGCTTTGCGTTCGTAGGCCACCGTAAATAACAAACTCAACAAGAACAGTTATTTTGTTTAGTTGACGCTTGGGAAGCTGCATGGTAGAATTGAATCCAGCCGGGGGAGCCACAGCAGCCCCCGTTTCTTTTCACACTGTCAACTAAACAAAATAAAAATTTTGTTTAATTGGGGGGGGGGAGAATAGTACATATGGCTGGAAAAATGAAATATAACATGATATACTATTAAACAGAACATATAGCACAAATGATATAAATAATCCGGAGGTTTACCTATATGGCTATGGATTACCGCGCGGATTCGCCCAAGATCCTGCTGGAGTTTTTATCTTACCACGAGACGGTTAAGGCACACTCACAAAAAACCGTTGATGAATACTATTTGGACCTTCGCAACTTTCTGCGGTACATCAAGCAGCTCCGCGAGCCGGAGCTTTCAGGTTATGAATTGGATCAGATCGACATTCGTGACATTGGAATTGAGTTTATCCGATCCATCACGCTGACAGACGTTTACAGCTACCTGGCATACCTCAGTCGTGAGCGGCCTCAGCGGCCCAATAGCGAAAATTCTGCCAAAGGTCTTTCGGCGGCATCCCGGGCCCGGAAAGTTGCTACACTTCGTTCATTTTTTAACTATCTATGCAATAAGGTACACCTACTTCCGGAAAACCCAATCCGGGATATTGACTCGCCGAAAATAAAAAAATCCCTTCCCCACTACTTAACTCTGGATGAAAGCATACAGCTTTTGGAGAACGTGGACGGACTGAATCAGGAGCGTGACCTTTGCATCCTCACCTTTTTCCTGAACTGCGGTCTGCGGATCTCCGAGCTCATCGGTCTGAATCGATCCGATATTCAGGATGATGCTCTCCGAGTGCTGGGCAAAGGCAACAAGGTACGCATTGTCTACCTGAATGAAGCCTGCAAGGATGCGCTGGACGCATATCTGAAGGTGAGGCCTGTTATTGGCGGAAAAGATCAGGATGCTCTGTTTGTTTCCCGTAATCATCAAAGAATCAGCAGGGCCACCGTACACAACCTGGTAAAAAAACACCTGGCAGACGCCGGGTTGGACAGCCAGATGTATTCCGCACACAAGCTGCGCCATACCGCTGCTACTCTCATGCTGCAAAACGGCGTGGATGTGAAGGCCGTGCAGGAGGTTTTGGGGCACGAACACCTGAATACCACGGAGATTTATACGCATATTGACAACGAATCCCTGCGAATTGCCGCAAAGGCAAACCCCTTGTCACACGTTAAAATCAAAGGAAAAATCGAGGATTAACCACTCTTCCTTTACGCTCCTCCCTGCTACCGGAAATATTATGCGGGCAGACACGGTCAAATCTTGACTTTATTCTTTAAATGATGTACCATATTTTTGTATGCATTATATTGAATTGGAGGTTTCTCATGAATACGGCTGAACTTTCCAAAATCTGCAGGCAGGTGCGCCGCGACATCATCACCATGACGGCCAATGCCGGCAGTGGGCATCCCGGTGGGTCCCTTTCTGCCGTGGAGCTTATGACCAGCGTTTTTTATAACCACATGCGGCTGGACCCCAAGAATCCCAAGTGGGATGGACGGGACCGCTTTGTGCTCAGCAAGGGCCACAGCGCCCCTTGCTACTATGCGGTTTTGGTCAGCCTTGGTTTTATTGATCGCAGCGAATATGCCAATTTCCGCCAGCTCCACAGCATCCTTCAGGGGCATCCGGACTGCAAGAAAGTCCCCGGTGTGGATGCTTCCACCGGTTCCTTGGGACAGGGCTGCTCCATTGCTGTGGGTATGGCCCTGGGCGCTAAGAAGCTGGGCAAGGACACACAGGTCTTTACATTGCTGGGTGACGGCGAGTGCCAGGAAGGGCAGATTTGGGAGGCATTTATGTCAGCCGCCCATTATAAGCTGGACAATCTGACGGTTATGATCGATAACAACGGCCTGCAGATCGATGGCAGCAACGACGAGGTTATGTCCCTGGGCAATTTGCCCGCCAAGCTAAAAGCCTTTGGCTTTGATCTGTACGAGATCAACGGCCATGACCTGGATGCCATTGAGGCAGCTTTGGCCGCACCTCATACGCCCGACGTGCCCAAGTGTATCCTGGCGCACACGGTCAAGGGCAAGGGTGTTTCCTTTATGGAAAATCAGGTGGGCTGGCATGGCAAGGCGCCCAACGCCGAGCAGCGCGAGCAAGCATTGAAGGAACTGGAGGGCTGAAACCATGAGTGAAAAAATCGCAACCCGTGAAGCTTACGGCAAGGCTCTCGTAGAGCTGGGTGCCGCCAATGACAAGATCGTTGTTCTGGATGCTGATTTGGCCGGCGCTACCATGACCAAGTATTTCAAGGCCGCCTATCCTGACCGTTTCTTTGATTGCGGCATTGCTGAGTGCAATATGATGGACATCGGTGCAGGCCTTTCCACCATGGGTCTCATCCCCTTCTGCTCCACCTTCGCCATGTTCGGTGCGGGCCGGGCCTACGAGCAGATCCGCAACTCCATTGCCTACCCCAAGTTCAATGTAAAGATCTGCTGTTCCCACGCCGGCGTTTCCGTGGGTGAGGACGGCGGCAGCCATCAGTGTCTGGAGGACATCGGACTTATGCGGCTGATTCCCGGGATGACGGTCATTGTTCCCGCCGACGCCAAGGAAGCCCGCAAGGCTACCTTTGCCTTGGCAGAGTTCCAGGGACCTGCCTATATGCGCACCGCCCGCCTGGCCACCCCGGTGTTTGAGGAGGACTATCCCTTTGAGATCGGTAAGGCCAATGTGCTTCGTAAGGGTAAGGACGTGGCTATTTTTGCCTGCGGCCTGATGGTAGCCGAGGCTTTGAAGGCGGCCGAGCTGCTGGCCGATGAGGGTGTGGATGCGGCGGTCATTAACGTACACACCATCAAGCCCATCGATACCGCCTGCGTCACGGAATACGCGCAGACGTGCGGCAAGGTAGTCACCGTAGAGGAACATAGCGTCATCGGCGGATTGGGCGACGCTGTGGCCGAGGTCCTCATGGGCAAGGTCAACTGCAAGTTCAAGAAGATCGGCGTAAATGACCAGTTCGGTCAATCCGGCAAGGCAGCTGACGTACTGCGAGAGTATGGGCTTACCGGTGAGCAAATTGCGGCCTCCATCAAGGAAGTTCTCTGAAGTATACAAAAAACTCCCGACGGATTTTATCCGTCGGGAGTTTTTCTGCATTTATGCGCGGGGGTGCGCCTTTTGGTAGACATCCTTCAGCTGTTTATTGACAATATGCGTATAGATCTGCGTGGAGGAAATATCCGCATGACCCAACATCTCCTGAATGGAATGAAGGTCAGCGCCGTTTTCCAGCAGGTGTGCCGCAAAGGAGTGGCGCAGCATATGTGGTGTGATGTCCTTTTTGATATCTGCCTTTTCCTGGTAGTATTTGATGATTTTCCAGAAGCCTTGGCGGGTCATACGTTCGCCATTCATATTGACGAACAGAGCTTTCTCCTCGTCATTAGTGACGATGCGCTCCCGAATATGCTGCACATAGTCCTGTAGTGCTTTTATCGCACCGGGATATAGGGGGATACTCCGCTCCTTCCCTTTGCTGCGGCACACAATAAAGCCCGCAGGTAGGTTCAGATCATTTACGTCCAGGGCAATCAGCTCTGAAACCCGGATGCCGGTGGCATAGAGCAGCTCCAGCATGGCATGATCTCGAAAGCCCTTTTCATCCACGCACTTCGGCTGTTCCAAAAACAGCTCAACTTCCTTGTTAGTCAGAATTTCCGGATATTTTCGCTGCACCTTCTTCGCTTTCAGCGCAGCGGTTGGGTTGGTTTTTATGTAACCCTTGGAAAACATGTAGGCATAAAAAGATTTGGAGGAGGCTAAAAATCGGCTCATGGTGGCCGGGGACTTGCCAAGCTGCTCCAGCCGTTTCACATACTCCTGTAAAAGGACGTTCTTGGCACGCTTCAAATCTGTCTTCTTCTGCTTGAGCCACTCGTCATACTGGCTCAGATCCCGCATATAGGAGCTGACAGTGTTTGCGGACATGCGCTTTTCAGTTGTGAGATAGCTGCGATAGAGCGCCAAATAATCCGACACACGTTCACCTCCCTTTCACGAAATATGCAGCAGCGCAAAAGCTGCCAGCTTGGGCACTAATGTCAACTCGACCATAACGCCCAACGCCAGGATCACAGGATAAACAAATATAAAGCGGAGCCGATTGGTCTCGGGTTTTCTACCGGCTCGCGTCATTCGCCGCCCGGATCCTGGCTCAGCAGAAGATCGGCCACACAGCGCCAGAGAAAGTGAGACCGGCAAAACAAAGAGATACCGGACACCGAAAACACACAGAGAAACAAGCACTCCCACCTGTCCCAGCGCCAGAGCCAAACTCGACACGGCAAAAGACAGAAGGAAGCCCTCAAACAGAAAAACGCCGCAATGCCAATAAAACGCACGGCGGAATGACCGACATAGAAACACCATGCAGGGCACCCGGTAATAGGCGGCGGCAACGCTCAAAGCAGAAGCGGCCGCAACCGAGCCTCCGGAGGACAAGACCTCTGCATACTGGGTCAGGTAGGTCTGTAGCTCTGCATCAATGCCCATGCCGCAGCAGGAAAAATATCCCGCGATACCACCCAACAAAAAGGAGGCACTAAAAAAGAAAACAGCCGGATCCATCTGAGGCCTGACTCTCACAGCCCTGGGCAAACGATTTTTTCTCATGTGATACTCACCTCGTAACATTCTATGAGACGAGCATCTCCTTTAGAAGAAAACATCTATACTATAAGCCTTTTTTCTCAAAAGAGCAAGGGAATTGCGGCAGATTCCGCATTTTCTCTATTTATGCCAAAATATTATGTAAACTACGTTATGTAAACTATTTAAACTGGAGCATGAGGCGACTCACCCAGCCCGTTTTTTCTCCAAATATTGTTTCCTCCGGTGCGCTTCATACAACATCTTGCGTCCCATAAGAAAACAATTGAATTCTGGGAGTGGAACAAAATTATTCGTCAATTTTGCATTTTTGGTAAAATTGACTATTTGTGTTCTTTATGCGCTCTCCCTCTCCGAGATTTAGACTTTCTTTTGGTGCGCTTTCTTTTACCGCCCGGTATCAATGCCGCCAAAGCTGCACCGCCCCATACAGCGCCTGTTATATGCCATCCGTTTGATTGAAAATTCGGCACCGCACGGATGGCCAGTGCCGCAGCCCATACAATAAGGTACAGAAGTACCGCTTGTTCTGCGGCGTGTGGCAGCCGGTTCTGTTGTACATTCTGCAGAGCGACTTTGCAGCCTGCAAATGATGCCGACAACCACATAAATGCCATCCACTTCCCTGCCGACTCCACTGCCAGCAGTTCCCGGTCCATCAGTATTGCTCCCAGTGCCGCACCGGCTGCGCAGAGGAGCAGACTTATCAGCAGGCCCAGGCCCACATTCCTGTTGATCCAATCTCGAATACGCATAAAAAACCTCCCCCAACTCATGCTGTTTCAGCATATTGGGGAAGGTTATGATTTATGAAAGGATTATTCCTCAGTCTTGTTCTCCTCAGTGGGAGCGGCTTCCTCGGCAGCGGGGGCCTCCTCAACAGCGGGAGTCTCGTCCTTAGTCTCGGCAGCAGCCTTCTTGCCGCGACGGGGAGCGGCAGCAGCGGCAGCCTGCTCTTCCAGAGTACCCACAGAACCAATGGCGGATTTCAAAAACTCCACACGCACGCGATCCTCGCTGGTCTCGATGACAACGGTACGGTCGGTAATAGTGACAACGCGGCCGTACACACCACCAATGGTGGTAATCCAATCGCCCTTTTTCAGGGAGCTGCGCATTTCCTCAGCCTGCTTTTTACGCTTGTTCTCGGGGCGAATCAGCAGGAAGTAGAAAATGGCCAGCATGACGACGATCATCAAAATGGAAGTCATTCCGCTGCCACTGGAGGTGGCGCCGGAAGTAGACGCATATGCGATTTCAAACATGGGACATAATCTCCTTTTTTACAATATGATTGTATTATACAGAATTATTCAGAGTATTGCAAGAGTTTTTCGGGTTGTTCACGGATTCTTTTCATATCTTTTGTGAGAGCTTTTCACTGAACTCCGCGCGAAAAGCGGCAAACCGGCCCTCATCCAGTGCATCCCGAATCTTTTGGGCCAGCTTGTTGTAAAAATACAGGTTGTGCATCACCGCAAGACGCATGGCCAGGATCTCCTCTGCAGCGAACAGATGCCGAATATAGGCACGGCTGAAATTGCGGCAGACGGGGCAATCACACTCCGGATCCAGAGGACCATCATCCAGCTTATATTTGGCGTTCTTGATATTCATAGTTCCCTGCCAGGTAAAAAGCTTGCCATGGCGGGCATTGCGGGCCGGCATCACGCAATCAAAAAAATCCACTCCCCGGGCCACGCCCTCAATAATATTGCTGGGCGTACCCACGCCCATGAGGTATCGGGGCTTGTCGGCCGGCATATACGGCTCTATCGCCTCAATTATTTCGTACATGGTCTCTGTGGGCTCCCCTACCGCCAAGCCGCCAATGGCGTAGCCGTCACAATCCAGCTTGGCAATCTGCTGCATGTGCCAGATGCGAAGGTCCGGAAAAGTGGCTCCCTGGTTGATGCCAAAGAGTAGCTGCCCGGGATTTACTGTGTCCGACAGGCTGCCCAGCCGGTCATGCTCCTTTTTGCACCGCTCCAGCCACCGCAGCGTGCGCTCACAGCTGGCCTTGGCGTATTCATAGGTTGCCGGGTTTTCCACGCACTCGTCAAAGGCCATGGCGATGTCCGAGCCTAAGTTGGATTGGATCCGCATACTCTCCTCGGGACCCATGAAAATGCGATGGCCGTCCAGGTGGGACGCAAAGGTTACGCCCTCCTCCCTGATTTTGCGCAGGCTGGCCAGGGAAAACACCTGAAATCCGCCGGAATCCGTTAGGATCGGCCCGTCCCAGTTCATAAACTTATGCAGGCCGCCCATCTGCTTCACCACATCGTCGCCGGGGCGCAGATGCAGGTGATAAGTGTTGGACAGCTCAATCTGGCAGCCAATGTCCTTTAGATCAAGGGCGCTGAGCCCGCCCTTGATGGCTGCCTGGGTGCCCACATTCATAAATACAGGCGTCTGCACCACTCCGCCATGAGCACAGCGAAACTCGCCACGCCGGGCATCTCCCTCTTTTTTAATGATCTTAAACATAAATTAGCTCCTCAAATTTGATTGGAGATCACATGAGTGACACGAGCTGCAAGCAGCCTAAAACGATGAGCTCAATCACCATTGTGAAATACCGATTAATGGATGAACATGGCATCCCCAAAGGAAAAGAACCTATACCTCTCCCGCACAGCCTCCTCATAGGCCCGCAGCACATGCTCCCGCCCCGCCAGGGCTGAAACCAGCATGATAAGTGTGGATTCCGGCAGGTGAAAGTTGGTGACCAGTGCATCCAAAACCTTGAATTTATAACCGGGATAAATGAATATGCTTGTCCATCCGGCGGAGGCTTTCATAGTTCCGTTCTCTGCTGCCCAGGATTCCACCGTGCGGCAGGATGTGGTCCCCACGCATATGACCCGACCACCGTTTTTCTTTGTCTCGTTGATAAGGTCCGCCGTCTCCTGGGGAATCACGCAGTATTCGCTGTGCATTAGATGATCTGTAATGTCATCCTCCTTTACAGGCCGAAAAGTGCCAAGCCCTACATGGAGCGTAACATAGCCAACGTTTACACCCATTTCCTGCACCTTTTGCAATAGCTCCTTCGTAAAATGAAGGCCGGCCGTGGGGGCAGCAGCAGAGCCGACTACCTTGGAATATACGGTCTGATATCGCTCCCGGTCCTGCAGCTCCTCCTTAATATACGGCGGCAGAGGCATCTTGCCCAGCCTATCCAGCACTTCCAGGAAAATGCCTTCATAGTTAAACCGCACCAGGCGGTTGCCGCCCTCCAGAACCTGGGTCACCTCCGCCGTCAGCTCCCCATTTCCGAAGCTGAGCTTAGCGCCTTGGCGCAGGTGCTTCCCGGGGCGCACCAGGCACTCCCAGGTATTCTCTCCCCGGTCAATAAGCAACAGCACCTCACAGGCGCCGCCGCCAGGCAAACGCTGGCCCAAAAGTCTGGCCGGAAGCACCCGGGAATCATTCAAAATCAGACAGTCACCCGGGTGCAGATACTCCGGCAGATCAAAAAAATGCCGATGCTCCCAGGCGCCGCTTTCTTTATCCAGCACCAGCAAACGAGAGGCATCCCGCTTTTCAATAGGTGTTTGGGCGATCAGCTCCTGTGGGAGATCAAAATTAAAATCACTTGTTTTCATACAGATTCAATCCTGTTCATATAAATGTTGATTCATGCCGATATATTGTACTATAGGATTCAGTTTTTTTCAAGCAAAAAGCATCTTGTCCGAGCTAAAGGGCTTGCGGCCTGCTCTTCACAGGCTGCAAGCCCTTTCGGCTGCTTAAACATTTTTTCTGAAAGCATTTGTTTAACTTCCGGGGGCACTTCATTGGTGCTCTGCATTTTTTAATTTATTGCATATGGAATCAGCCGTTCATATGCCTGACAAGCCTAAGCTACACTAAGGCTTTTTTAAATGCATCCGCCGCTGACAGGAGTTCTTCAGCACTGTCTATCATAGTCTGAGAAGTCTGCCCGCTGCCGGTAAGCCGGGCCAGCTCCTCCCGGCGCTGCTGCCGTGTCAGCTCCTGTACACGGGTAAAAGTCCGGCCGCCGGAAACACCCTTTTCTACAGAAAAATGAGTATCCGCCATAGCTGCCAGCTGCGGAAGATGCGTCACACACAGCACCTGCTTCTGGCGGGAAATCTTTGCCATCTTCTCTGCCACCTTCTGCGCCGCTCGACCGGACACGCCGGTATCCACCTCGTCAAAGACCATAGTGCCCAGCTTTTCCTGCTGAGAAAACACATTTTTCATGGCCAGCATAATCCGGGCCAACTCGCCGCCGGAGGCGATCTTCTGAATAGGACGAAGCTCCTCCCCCACGTTGGCAGACATCAAAAAGCGAACCTCGTCCATGCCGGTGGCATCCAGCTTCTTCTCCACAAATGCAACCTGAAACCGGATAGAGCCCATATTCAGTTCCTGCAGCTCCGTCAGGATCTGTTTTTCAAGCGATTGGGCTGCAGCCTTACGCTGTTGAGACAGCTCCCGGGCAGCAGCCGATGCCTCCTTCAGCGCTTTTTCCCGATGCTTTTGCAGCTGCGCCAAAGTGTCATCCGCAAAAGCAATTTGATCCAGCTCCTGCCTGCACTTTTCCAGATACACCATCATATCCTCAACAGTTGCGCCATATTTTTTCTTCAACCGATAGAGCTGATCACAGCGGAGCTCTACTGTATCCAGCTCACCCGGGGCAAAATCAAGCTCGTCCTTCTTATCCTGCACCGTATAGGCGATGTCATATAGCTCACTGTATACGGCATTTATCCGCTCGGTCAATTGGGTAAAGCTATCACCCAGGCCCCTTACAGTGGACAACTGCTCCTGAGCCTGACGGAGCAGAGACAGTGCACCCTCCCGCTGGTCATCTCCATTGAGGCAATAGTCTGCCCCCTGAACGGCAGAAATGATTTTTTCACTGTTGCGCAGCAGATTCCTCCGTTCCAGGAGCTCCTCTTCTTCACCGCTTTGCAGGTTGGCGCGCTCCAGATCCTGGATCTGAAACTGCAGTGTGTCAATCCGCCGGGCCTTTTCCGCCTCATCCATCTGCAGGGCAGAGATTTGGTTTTCGATCCTCTGCAGGGTGGAATACTTCTCCTGGTAGGCGATCTGTAAAGGCATATACCTTCCATACTGATCCAGGTAAAGGATGTGCTGTGCTTCATCCAAAAGCTGCTGACCGTCGTGCTGGCCGTGAATATTCAGCAGTCGGCTTCCCAAGGTGCGCAGCTGGGTCACGGTCATAGGCCGACCGTTCAAGCGGCAAACATTCTTGCCGTCGACATATATCTCACGCTGTAGGAGCCATTCCTCCGCATCGGCAACGCCCAAATCCGCGCCAAGGCCCTGGGGAATCCCGGAAAAAACAGCACTGACAAAGGCGTGGTCTGCCCCGGTCCGAATCAGCTCACGGGACGCACGCTGGCCTAAAACGGCGCTCAGCGCATCTATCACTATGGATTTGCCTGCACCGGTTTCACCTGTCAGCACATTAAAGCCCGGACGGAACGAAATGTCTGCCTGCTCAATGATGGCAATATTTTCAATATGCAGCAAATCCAGCATATTGTGTTCCCTCCTTATCAGCGCAGCATCGATTTGACACTGGTGGCAAGTTCGGCTGCGCTCTCAGAGTTGCGCATAATCAGCAGCACCGTGTCATCACCGGCCAGAGTACCAAGGAGCTGGTCGATATTCATGCCATCCAGTGCAGCAGCCGCACCATTGGCCAGGCCGGACATGGTGTGAATCACCACCAGGTTCTGGGCGTAATCCACATTCACAATGCTCTCACGGAAAATGGTCTGCAGCTTATCCGCCACATGGATCTTGGCGCCATGATCCGACACTGCATAGCGGTACTTTCCCTGGCCCGCCGGGGCCTTCACCAGGTGCAGCTGCTTGATATCTCTGGAAATCGTGGCCTGTGTACCGGAAAAACCCCGCTCCTGAAAGATCGGAAGAGCGTCGTGTAGGGGAAGAGTGTAGATCTCGGTGGTCGCCGTATCATTAAAAAAAAAAAA
>ENA-OQRA01001088-OQRA01001088.1-human-gut-metagenome-genome-assembly--contig:-NODE-1088-length-15354-cov-6.257925_pt1 | contig 15354 bp, 15 predicted proteins | sample MGYA00243238_ERZ505106 | MGnify/ENA primary metagenome ERZ505106 (study PRJEB26097, sample SAMN02711298) | human gut metagenome | biome: Gut microbiome | host: Homo sapiens | place: Denmark...
TAGTATTTTTCTACGAAATAAATATAAGAGAATTATAGTATTTTTCCATGTAAAATGCAATCTTTTTTACCCTTATATTCCCTATAATTCAGTCATTTATCCTGTATACATTTTATAATCTGTCAAAATCCATATCCAGAAGCTCATCAAAAGATTGAATAGAAGCGTCTGCTTTTTCTACTTTGCCGAATCCGTAAGCTGCATAGATCATCGGTATTTCTGCTTCCTTACACGAATTTGCATCTCCCTGTGTATCTCCAACATAAACCGCCTCACTCAGACCATTTCTTTCCATGATAATCCGGATATTCTCTCCTTTTAATCTTCCGGTATAAGCCGGGCAGGTGAAATCCTTAAAATACTCTCCTAATTTTGAATACTGCAAAAATGCTTCAATATATCCGTCCTGACAGTTACTTACAATATACAGTGGATATTTCTCACTTAATTTTTTAATTGTCTCCTGTACACCTTCAAATATCACACATGGACCGGACGCAACCACTCCATTTTCATATTTCAACATTTTCTCCATGAGCTTCATCATCTCATCTTTCGGCATCTCCGGAAAAAGACTTTCACCAATCGCTTCCATTGGCTTTCCAAACTCTTTTTTCAGATCTTTTTCTTCAAGTTCTTTGTGTTCTATTCCTTCATCCTTGATCACTTTATTCCATGCAACTGCTACCATTTCGGTTGAATCCCATAAAGTACCATCTACATCAAATATAATTCCCTTCATTTCCTTCCTCCGTTATCTTTTTGTTCATAAAACTGTCTTTTCTAAGTATACTATACTTCAAGGCTTTACTACAAGCCCGGTCTTCTTTCAGTCTTTCAGCAGTATCTTTTCCCGTGATTCTATACCTTCCCATGGATTTATCCATATTTCTACATTCTTTTTCAGTTCTTTATTATAATATTTGATCTTTATTATAATCTTGCCGTCTGTATAATCATCATACAGCTTTCCTGTGTTTTTATATTCATATGAATACCCTATCTGTCCGTGATTTTTCAGATCCTTCCATTCCCTGGATGATAATTCTTTTTTGAATACTTTCTTCTTGCCGATTTTCATCTCTAGCTTCACATCTTCCACATTCTTCATATACTTTTGCTCCGAAGCACGAACATTCAGATAACCTGACTGATATTCACCATTTCCTGTCTCATCTGCCTCCAGATCTGCCATCGGAAGCCAGTCGATCTGCTCCAGTAAATACTCCGTCGAATCTGTATCAATGACGACATTCTGTTTTTCACCACTCTTATCAATATTAAGACTGATATTCACCGGATTCTCCAGATAACTTACCGGTATCTCTGCCTCGCCTTCATATCCATTTTCTTTTTTTACCATATCTACAGATATGTTTCCGTCACTTTCGTCGGTCTTAACAAGACCTGTCATTTGTGTTTCTGCGCTGTCCTGAACCAGAACACACTTTAATTTCAGATATATCTTTCCGTCCTCGGAACAACGTACACTTCTGTAAAACTCCGATATGATTCCTTTTGGCCTTCCTATCTGTTCACTGTCTTCATCCGTTTCCTGCTGTACGATCTGTGTCGTCTGTGCTTCTGTATTATTTGATTTTTCTTCAATAATAAAATATCTTACATATATACTTCCACCGATACACGCAGCAAGAAGAACCGCAGAAATTGCTATCAAAACTATAGCATATCTCTTCCACCGTTTTATTTCTTTTTGACAATGTTCTATTCTTTCTTTTTCATCTTTACGTTTTGTATCTTCTTCGCATTCCATCCCCAAAAGCTCTGTTATAGACACTTCAAAAATCTCCGCCAGTAATTTTAATTTTTCTATATCCGGAATGGCACTGTCTGTTTCCCATTTGGATACAGACTGTCGTGACACTCCTATTTTTTCCGCAAGCTGTTCCTGCGTCATAGATCGTTTTGTCCTCAACTTATATATCTTTTCACCTAATGTCATTTTCTCACCTTCTTAATAATATCTATACGAAATGAATTCATTTTTTTCATTATGTCTTATTCTCCTGCATTTGTCCACATATGTAACATTGCAATCTCGCAACCATTGGTTGACAGCTTTCATTTTTCGTAATTTTCAGACTTTTCATCCACTTTTTTATTTCTTCATATTCACCCGCCTCTTGCTGTGCTATACTGAAGACAGTTTATACAATGTCTGAATCTGCAGAACGCATAGCGATATAAAATATGATTCAGCAACATATGACCGGTTTATGAAAGGAGACTACTATTATGAAAGTTATTGTAATCGGACCAAGAGGTAAAATGGGGAAACTGATCACACAGGTCGCTGCCAGTCGTGACGATATGGAACTGGTGGGTGCAATAGCACCAAAGGGACGGGATTATATCGGAAAGGATCTGGGCACTGTTGCCATGACGGGCTTCGAACTTGGAGTTCCTGTAACCGATGACCTTGAAAATATCATTGATTCCTGTGATGTCATCATTGATTTTTCCACAAAAGAAATGGCCATGGAAGTTCTGGATCTTGCTATTGCCCATAAGAAAGCACTGGTATGTGGATCGACCGGATTTTCCGCTGAAGAAATGAAACGCTTCGAAGAAGCCGGCAAACAGATCCCGATGCTCTATGCGGCTAACACTTCAAAACTTGTGAATATCATGAACAAACTTCTGGAACTTGTTACTGCAACTTTAAAAGACGAGATTGATATCGAGATTCTGGAAATGCATGATCAGTGGAAGAAGGATGCACCAAGCGGAACTTCTAAAGAGATGGGTGAGATCATGGCTCATGCTCTCGGCAAAGAGCTTAGCGATATTGCAGTCTACGGACGTGAAGGCGAATCACCTCGTGAACCTGGAACCATCGGCTACCATTCCCTTCGTGCCGGCAATATTCCAAGCAGCCATACCGTATACTTCGGAGGCATGGGCGAACGTCTGGAAATTACCCATCACTCCTATAACTGGGAATGCTTTGCAAGAGGAGCCTGTGACTGTGCTGCTTATCTTGAAGGGAAAGGTCCTGGGTTCTATTCCATCAAAGATGTGCTTGGAATTTAATCCACTAATGAATGGATCAAACACAGAACTACAAAAAATCCGCCATTGGCAGTTCCTTACGAACGCATGGCGATAAAAATAAAAGGTACATTCCCTTGCCTTAAAGTCTGCACAGGAATGTACCTTTTATTTTATTCCGGCCGGATATCAACCTTTTCACACATTAAACAATCAGACCTTCCAGCTCGTCCTTGGACATCACACCCATATCTCTCTTAACGACTTCTCCGTCTTTGAACACCAGAAATGTCGGGATAGACATTACACGATACTGTCTTGCAAGTTCCGGTTCCTGATCTACGTCAATTTTGCATACTTTGATATCTGTACGTTCTTCTGCAATCTCTTCCACGATCGGTGTCATCGTCTTGCATGGTCCGCACCATGTTGCCCAGAAATCTACCATTACAGGTACTTTTGACTCCAGTACTTCTTCATTAAAATTATCTTTTGACAAATGTATAACTGCCATATCTATTTCCTCTCTTTCGTAATGACTATTATCATGTAACTACATGCTTATTATAACCGATTCCCCAAAGTTATCCATATAAATTCTATAAAATATTCTGAAAAAATTATTCAATAATAATTTTGTATGAAGCCTCAAATTCTCCGCCCGCTTCCAGCGCATTTTCCCAGTCTCTGTCTTTTAATTCCCCGTCGAATCTTTCACTGTCACAACGTCCATACCATGGTTCAATGCATACAAACGGAGCCTGTTTTTTCGGTGGTGACCAGATTCCTGCAAGTGGTGCGTCAAATTCTACTGCCAGATATTCCTTCCTCTGTGGATTCGTCAATGCGACCCTTTGAATCTGATGCCCTTCAATTACCAGCGCATCCCCGTCAAACAAATGCTCATCAATAGAAAGGAAGCCGTCTGTCAGCTTATATTCTTTTTTCTGTGTTGTAACAACTCCGTCTTCTCCGAATACCGTATTCGTCAGTGATTCCGGTGCATTTCCTTCTCCATCCTTAAACTTCAGGAAATATTCTGACTGCTTCTCGCCTTCTCTGACCGGGCAGAAGAATGCCGGATGCGCACCGATCGCAAAATACATATTTTTCTCATTTGTATTTTTTACTTTCCACATTACCCTGACAGCTGTTCCTTCCAGTCTGTATCCAATCTCCAAATAGAAATGAAACGGATAGACTTTACGGGTTTCATCGGTATCCTCCAACGCCAGCCATGCCTCATCTGTGCTCCGGCTTATCAATGTAAAGTCCATATCTCTTGCAAATCCATGCTGATTCATCGGATATTCTTTGCCCTCATGTCTGTAAACTTTATTCTTTACTCCGCCGACAAATGGAAATAACACAGGCGACGTCCTTCCCCAGTATTTTGCATCTGCATTCCACAAATATTCCTGTCCGTCAGCCTTACTTTTCAACGACCGCAATTCTGCTCCGTGAATATTCACAGTTACTTCTATCTGTTCATTTTCCAATCTGATCTGTTCCATCAATCTCTCATCCTTTCTGTCTGCTCCATTCCTTCTAAACCTTTTCCAGATCCAGTTCTGTTCCATTTAGCACTGCTGACACCAGACCGTCATGTCCGTCATAAACGAGTTTCAGCGAGAAAAACGGAACCTTTTCTGCTATCAGTTTTAAAAATATCTTATCTCCTCTCCAGAGATTCAGATCCTGTATCTTATTAATATCAACCCATTCCAAAACGCCTTCATCACAGGCAATCTGTTCCCCTTCAAAACCATCTGCGTGAAACAAAGACATATATTCTGTCACTCCGTCTCCCGATACAAATGTTACAAGTCCACAGAACCTGTAAGAAGTAAGCGTATACCCGGTCTCTTCTTTTACCTCTCTTAGAACACATTCTTCAGGGCTTTCATCTGCCTCAAAGTGCCCTCCGACACCGATCCATTTTCCCTCATTCACATCATTTTTCTTCTTAATTCTGTGAAGCATCAGATATTTATTATCTTTTTCAATATAACAAAGTGTACTGAGTCCTGTCATTTCATCCTCTCTTTCTGTTATTTTTACATTTAATTTATCTGATTTTACTGCTTTAGTATCCACGGCATTCATGATATGATATGGATACCAGCGTTATAAATATCAGCGTTATACATGCCAGATTTTGTTTCTGGCATTATTATACCTATACTACAGGAGAATTGCAATGAACCGTACAATAGAATACCTGATTACCGAAAAAGAAGACGGACTCCGGATTGAACAATTCTTACGAAGGAAAGGATATTCCGGTCAGAATCTTGCCGAAATCAAACGTATGCCAAAAAGCATACTGGTAAATGGTGTCCATTATTATATGCGCCAGACACTGACTGCCGGAGACATTCTAAAAGTCATTATCTGTGAAACAAAATGCTCTGAGAAAATCCCCCCGGTGGAGATTCCACTGGATATTATCTACGAAGATGAAGACATCATCGTGATCAATAAACCCGCCGGCATGCCGATTCATCCGTCAATGAACAATTATTATAATTCCCTTGCCAATGCACTTGCATGGTACTACCAGAAGCAGGACAAACCTTTTATCTTTCGCTGTTGCAACCGTCTTGACCGCGATACCTCCGGACTCACTGTGGTCTCCAAACACCTTGTCAGCGGAAGCATCCTTTCTACCATGACTAAAAACCGGGAAGTACACCGCGAATATCTTGCAGTAGTAAAGGGCCGTGTCACACCTTCATCCGGAACAATCTGCGCCCCACTTGCCCGAAAAGAGGGAACAATCATTGAACGCATGGTAGATTTTGAACACGGTGAGGAAGCCATCACCCATTATAAACTGATAAGAGAAGCAAACGGACACAGTCTGGTCTCATTAAAACTTGAGACAGGCCGTACCCATCAGATCCGTATTCATATGAAATACCTTGGCTTTCCACTGATCGGTGATTACCTGTATAATCCAGATATGGAACATATGACCAGGCAGGCTTTACATTCCCATCATATGGAATTTGCACATCCGATCACCGGTGAATGGATGTCATTTACGGCACCTCTTCCTGCTGATATGGCAAATGTATTAAAAGACTAAAAAAGCAGTATTGTATTCCGATTTTTCATCGTTATACAATACTGCTTTTCATCTATATCCAGTTATTTTTTAGACTCCTCATATGCCTTCAGTTCATCGAGTGCCTGACCTCCCATCAGGTACAACGCTGCAATGTTGAAGATCGTCATCAGACCGATTCCGACATCTCCCAGATCCCATACAAATGTATAAGTCGCAATTCCTCCAATGAACAACATCACAAGTGCCAATACTTTGTATGCAGTCTGCCAGCACCATTTGTCACCAAACAGATATGCCACATTACATCTTGCATAAAAGAGAATTCCCAGAAATGTAGAAAAACTGAACAGGAATAAGGTCACTGCAATGAATATCACTCCGAATTCTCCCAGATGATATCTCATCGCAGTCTGTAACAGATCCATTCCTTCTTTTCCAGCGACCAGTTTTTCCGGTACCAGTAACATGATCATAGCGGTACAGCTACAGATTACGATTGTATCTACAAACACTCCAAGTGCCTGTGTTAATCCCGCTTTCACCGGTTTGTCACATTCTGCTGCCGCTGCCGCACATGGCGCAGAGCCTGAACCAGCTTCATTCGAAAATAATCCACGTTTTACTCCGTTCATCAGCACTGCTCCAAATCCACCGGCTGCCACCTGGCGGATTCCGAAAGCTTCCTGGAAGATTCTTGCAAATACCCCCGGAAGACTTCCGATATTGGTAATAATAATAAAAATCGTAATGCAGAAATAACACACCGCCATAAACGGAACCATCAGATCCAGTACTTTTACCGTCGCATTCTTACGAAGTACGATAATCGCCGCAAGGATCACCAGAACGATCGTCGTATAAAGTGGCGGAATAGAAAATGCATTTTTAAAAGATGCAGCCACAGAATTACTGATTACCTGACTGATCCCGCACCAGCAGATCAAACCTGAGATGGCAAATAATACTGCAGGCAGTACGCACTTTCTCTTCTTTCTGGTCCTGCCTTCCACATAATCATGGATATAATATGCCGGTCCGCCGCGGAAACCTCCGTATAAAGGATCTTTTTCTTTATGAATCTGAGCAAGTGTTGCTTCTATAAATGCTGTCGAAGAACCGATCAGCGCTGTCACCCACATCCAGAATATAGCTCCCGCACCACCTGCGGATACTGCCGCAACAACGCCGACCAGATTTCCCATTCCGACACGGGTTGCTGTCGATACGATCAATGTCTGAAAAGTAGACAGACTGTTCTTGTCTTCTTTCTTTCCTGTCAGTACCGTTACCATATCCGGAAATAACCTGATCGGAAGTACTCTGGTCCGGATGGTAAAATATATTCCTGCCGGTATCAGAAGTATGATCAACAGTGAAATTCCGACACTACCGCCTCCCGGAAGAGGTATCTGCAATAAATCTCCCCACAAAAAGCTATATACTTGTTCTATTAATTTAACTATCATAGTATAAATATCCTTTCAAAATCTCAGGACTTTAAAGCACTACACTTTAAAGCCCTGAATTACATCATACTATATTCTGATCTATATTGCAAACTGAAACTTACTTTTGTTCTTTTATCCCTGTGATCATAAATATTAATCAATCAGGTCGTTCTGGAATCTGGACAAATGCTCATACGGAAGAATCAACCTTCCACGGTAAAGTCCACATCCGTCATTGATCAGACTGTTATTTACTGCCGAAAACATATTCACATCCAGTTCAGCCAGCTTAAGATTCAGAAGTTTCATTCCTCTCTCATAAGCCTCATCAAAATACAGACACTCTCCTTCCGGGATTGCATCTCTTCTGGCCCGTTCATGTTCCTGCTCTTTTTCATAACCGATATGATTTGCCGAGCCTATTTCTGCAATGTCATCCATCATTTTGGTTCGAAGCTGTACCTCCATATAACATCTTGAACTATTATCGTAAAATGTAATATGTAAAGACTGATAATTATTCGAACTATGGCTGCAGATATAATCTCTGTAATACGGTTTCACTGATTCGTTCAAAAGCGGGGATGTACTTTCCTTTATCCCCATGGCCGGTTCTGCACTAAATCCCTGTTCCTCCAAAAATCCCGGCAGTACATTTGCGATCTGATACAGGTATTTCCGCTCCTGCTCTTCTCTGTCTTCTTCACTGTTCAGATGGCATCTGGGAACTGAAATAATAATTCTGTAAGCGATTAAATCTCTAAAGCAACTCAATCGTTTCTTAACTTCTGCTATGCTCGGATATTTCCCGTGTTCTTCATAATAATCATAAATGAATTCCACCACATAACCATTGAATTTCTCTTCTGCCCGGATCAGTGATTTGATCCTTCCTTTGAAAGTAAATGCCATAAACGGATATTCTTTCGCCATATATTTGTAAAACTCTCTCATTTTCTGAGACTGCGCAGTTAAGAAATCATTATGCTCCAGAAGTTCCTGGATCTGCAACAGAAAATTACAATGAATCATATCTATTTCATTTCCTGTTTTCTTGGCATCTTTTCTCAGATCTTTGATGTAATTGTGAAGAATCCGAAGTACTGTATCTCCGGAATACAGATAGTCATTTAATATAACCATCTCTGTCACACTCCTCTTCTGTCTTTTTTCTTCTCTCCTGATTTTTTTATTTTACCAAATTTTTCTTAAACATGCCAGACTGGTAAAAACGAAGTTTTTCCCTTTTACGCTTCCATCCTTTTCAGCTCCGGCATCACTGTACATAGCATCGTGATAAAGCAGATACTTCCACCGATCACATTTGATACCGGCTCGGCAAGGAATACCCCATCCGTTCCCATATGTAATACATATGGCATCAGATAAGTAAGCGGAACTACAATGAACACTTTACGAAGCAGTGAAAAGAAGATTGCCTGCTTCTTCTTATTCAGTGATTTAAATACTGTTTGTCCCATATACTGCAGATCCATAAATATAAACGCCGCAAAATATTGTTTCAACGCCGGAACGGCATCTTTCATAAGAGTCTTATCCGAACTGAATATCCGGATCAGGACTTCCGGAATCATGATAATACTTCCCCACATCACTCCTGTATATATAAGGATCATAACTGCCAGAACTGCAATTGATTTTCGCACACGCGCAGGACGACAAGCCCCGTAATTATAGCTTAAGATCGGAGACGTTCCTTCATTTATCGCATGGATCGGAGTCTCCACAAGCTGACGCACACTGGAAATGATCGTCATTACAGAGATATAAATATCTCCGCCTGTAACAGACAGTACGTTGTTACAACAGATTGTCACCAGGCTGTTCGTAAGCTGCATGATAAATCCGGCCATCCCCAGACTTACAATATTTTTCGCATACCCTGTACATTCCGATATCTCATTCTTCCGTAAAAACCGTACTTTCAATTCTGCTTTTCCTGTAAGGAAAAAAAGAACAAAGGCTGCCGATAATGTCTGTGACAGTATGGTCGCAATGGCTGCGCCCCGCACTCCGAATCCGAGAACAAAGATAAACAGTGGATCAAGTATCAGATTCGCAACTGCTCCGATTGCAACAGAAAGCATTCCAACTACAGAATATCCCTGGGCATTGATGAATGGATTCATCCCGACTGCGATCATTGACGGCAATGTACCGAGCAGATAGATCATCATATACGGATACGCATACACCAGTGCACTCTTAGAAGCTCCAAACAAAATTAAAATCGGTCTTGCAAATAGTAACCCCGTCACCATCAATATCACACCACTGACACAAACCATGGAAAAAGAAGTATTCATAATACACACGGCTTCTCTCTCCTGCCTTTTCCCTCTGGAAATAGAAAAAAGCGGTGCACCTCCGCCTCCAAAGAGATTTGCAAATGCAGTAATGATCACGATCAACGGAAAGCAGATTCCAACTGCCCCCAGTGCTTTCGTTCCCACCTCCGGGATACGTGCAATGTATACACGATCCACAATGTTATATAATAAGTTTAAGATCTGAGCAACGAGCATCGGAAGTGCTGCACCAAGAATATTCCCGGTCACGGTTCCATTTTCAAAGTCAACTCTTTTCATATTTTTACTCATTCCTTTTCTTTTTTCTTGCGTTTTCAGTATAACATCGGTTATTATATATGTAAATTATTGTTTTTATATAGTAATTCAACATTTTTTATATGGTTTTGTTCATAAATAACTCTTATGTTTTTTATTTTTATCATATAGAGAAAGGAAATTTTATGGAACTGAAACAGTTAGAATATTTTCGTGCTATCGTAGATGCCGGGACCATCAGTGGTGCGGCCAGAGATCTTCATATGACACAGCCTCCTCTCAGCTATCAGATCAAAATGCTGGAAGAGGAATTACAGGTGCCGCTTTTTCTTCGTGGTAAAAAAAGAATCACTTTAACCGAAGCCGGGAAAACACTTTACGAACAGGCCGGAAATCTCCTGATGCTTTCCGACCTCGCCAAACGTGAAGTGATAAAATCCAGCCAGTCTGCCACTCTGCATATCGGTATGACCCCTTCCACCGTATCAATGATGTCCGATCATCTTCTTCATTTTGCAAAGAAGTATCCCAAAGTGCGTTTTGATGTACACGAAGGCTCAACCTTTACACTAAAAGACCAGCTGGAAAACCGGATCATCGACCTTACTACTCTGCGGACTCCCATTGCATTGAATGGATGTGAAACAAAGCCGCTCTTAAAAGAAAGCCTTATGGCTATGAGCATTCCTGATTCCCCGCTTCTTCAGGAACGTTCTTCTATCCCGCTTAAAGAGCTTTCCAGACAGCCGCTGATTCTTTCATACCGCTATCGTAAATATATGCTGGCAGCCTTTGAACGCGCCGGACTGATGTGTGATATATATTTCACTTGCGGAGATGCCCGCACTGCTATGACCATGGCAGAAAAAGGACTTGGTATTGCTATCCTTCCTGCTTCAATGCAGACGCTTTCTTCAAAACTTACATCATGCAGGATCTCAGGCGCAGATCTTACTACAGAGATCCTGCTGGCATGGAGAAAAGAACAACTCCCGGAGGAGATTCAGGACTTTCTAAAAATGTGGGATTAGCAGATCAGGATCTTGTCCACACACAATCCCTGTCAATCTCTTCCAGACTCGTCACTCCACACATTTTCATCGTATCTTCCAGTTCTGTTCCCAGCTTTTCGATATAAGATTTCACGCCTTCTTCTGCGCCTCCGTATACAGCTGTCACAAATGGTCTTGCAATGATCACTGCATCTGCTCCCAATGCAAGTGCTTTAAATACATCCACACCACTGCGGATTCCACCGTCTACGAATATCTTCATAGAATCACCTACTGCCAGTGCAATCTCTTCCAGAACTTCTGCTGTCGCCGGGCACTGATCCAGTACACGGCCGCCATGATTCGATACTACAATTGCAGATGCTCCCGCCTCTTTTGCTTTCAATGCTCCTTTGACGGTCATAACACCTTTCACAATAAATGGTGTGCCTGCCATCTTCGCAATCTGACGGAGTTCTTCTACCGTCTTACTTCCTGCCGGTGGCTCCATATTCTTAAGAAACGGAAGCCCTGCTGCATCAATATCCATCGCCACTGCGAGGGCTTTCGATTCATGTACCATCTCCATCTTCCCGGCAATCACATCCAGATTCCATGGTTTCACAGTCGGGATTCCGATTCCATCTGTTTTCTTAATCGCTTTTGTTGCTGCAACCATCACATTACTGTCCACGCCATCTCCTGTAAATGCAGCAATTCCGTATTTTGCACAGGAAGATACCAGAATATCATTATATGCCACATCATCCAGGCAGTCTCCATAATGTAATCCTACTGCACCAACCGGACCTGCAAAAAACGGATATTTGAATTTCTTCCCGAAGAGCTCCAGTGATGTATCCACCGGTTTATTCTCGGCAATTGTATCCATCTGTACACGGATTTCCTTCCATTTGTCATAATTGCGGATAGCTGTATCCCCTACTCCCTTTGCGCCCGGTCCCGGCATCTGGTTCTTACAGGCACGTCCGTTACACTCCGGACAGGCTTTACAATAATTTCCAATACGTGTTCTTGCATTTTCTATACATTCTGAATAATTCATATTTTTCTCTCTTTTCTTTCGTTTCCTAACATCTTCCACAGTTTCTGCAAGGATTACATCTTAATTTTTTCAGTTTTAGATTCCAGTCTTGAATTTCCGGTAACTTTTCCCCGGTTATCCACCTTTTCATCCCATAATGATCTGAAACCGTAACTTTATCCCCATTCCACTCAATCTCCAGTGGATACAGTGTAATATTTTCAGGATTCATACAGTTCTGATGAAGTCTTGGTGAATACACTTCTTCTCCCCAGGATACGGCCTGATCTATTGTCCGAATCCGTATATGCGTCTCACTGATACGTAAAATCTCCTGTTCCGCTGCACAATGATATCTTTCAGGTATTTCATTCTTGAAAACAGAAATGATTCCTAACGGCGTCCTGATCTTTTCATTCTTTTTCATCTTAATATCCGATCTCCTCCAGAATCCGCTCAACAAGTCTCACATTTTTCAGCGAAAATTCTTCCGTAACCGCCGGCTTCTCATTTTCATCGATACATCTGCCAAATTGTTCTACCTCCAAGCGATAATTCTGTGGAACTTCTACCGTCTTTACTTCTTCCTGCCCCTCAGCCGTACGAATCGTATAGCTTAATTCTCCATCACCATTGAATGAAAATTTGGTTCCGGTAATGCTTCCCTTCGTTCCATCTATCTCCAGACGGTCCAGTCTCCTGTCCTGATCCGTTGCAAGTGTCATGCCACAGGTAAATGCTGCTTTCTTTCCATCTGCGAATTCCATGACCACAGAAGTCAGCTTATCGATCTTTTCTTCCGAAAAGATTGCGGAAGCCTCGACTTTTTCTGGTTCTTCATTCAGAAGTCCTAACGTCAGGCTTGTGTTGTATACTCCAAGATCGTATGTACACCCTCCAAGAGTCTCCCGTCTCATCCGGATATTTTCCTTATTATAATCTGATGTGATAAATGCGGAATCTATATAACGAACTTCTCCTATCGTTCCATCTTCTATCTCTTTCTTAATTGCAGTGATATATGGACTATGCTGATACGCAAAAGCTTCCATAAGATATACATGGTTCTCTTTTGCCGTGTCAAATAATTCTTTTACCTGCTTTTCACACGGTGCAAGCGGCTTCTCACACAATACATGTTTGCCGCTTTTCATAGCTTTCACGGCCCACTCATAATGTAAAGTATTTGGCAGCGCAAGATATACCGCTTCCACTTCCGGATCATCCAACAATTCTTTATAACTTCCATAGGCTTTTTCAAATCCGAATTTTTCTTTAAATTGTTCAGCTTTGTCTATGCTTCTTCCGGCAATTGCATATAATTCGCAGTTGTATGCCTGTATCATTCCCGGAATGGTACAACTTCTGGCAATTCCGGCAGTTCCTATAACGCCCCACTTAATTTTTTTCATTGTTTTACGCCTCGCTTATGTATGATAATTTTATTTTAGCACTTTTGGAAACATTATCCTACTAAAAAAATGTACCTTTTATCCTTATTACTCGGGCACTGAAATTTACTTTTTCAAATCAGCCGTTTTTCATATTTGGGGAATACTTTGTGCTGCACATAACGCCCCCGAGGATGTCAAGTCATTGCTACAAAAAATATGCGGCTTTTTTGCCAAGAAAATGGCTTAAAACCGCATATTTCTGTATAGAGGACGTTATATAATTGTCACAAAGTAACTGGGGAGGATGTTACGTCATTGTCACAAAATTCTTTCAGTATCATTCCCATCAATTCCTGTACAATGCTTTCTGATTTAATTCTTATCAGATTATCCCATGCGTCCACTTTGCCTAACAAATTCATTCCACCATGCCAAACTAATTCTTGATCTATAATCGCAAAACACTCTGTATCTTCATCTACCATGATTACCTGAATTCCAGTTTCTTTCATTTTTTCTATCAAAATCAGATAAAAATCTGTATTCCCATAGCATCTATTTTCTGGCTTTGTTAGAATTACACTTACTTTTACTCCTGCTTCCTGTCTTGGCTTCAGAATCTGAATAAAACGTTCTATTTTATCCGCAGTAATTGTCGGGCTTGAAATAAATGACATTGGTGTTCATATAGTTCATAATTCCGATAAAAGCAAGAATCAACACAATCCCGATTCCCACTTGTGGCATATAGCCCTGTGCTTTTTCAATCTCATCCGCATCTTCGATTTTGGATTCCCAGGAAAAATCTTTTGCATTGTCATTTTCTTCTAATAACGACAAAATTTCCTGCTCTGTATCTCTATCATATTCTTTGTGATATTTTATGCCGGTCTTTAGCCTAATTGGATTATTGGCAAATGTATTCACCACCTGATCACTGGTTATAATAGTCGGTGGATATCCCAGAAGTGCCGTATAATAATTCTCGTCCGTAACTCCTTCTATAACAAAAGTTTTTGTCGTTTGCTGATCTTCATACAACGCACATGTTACATTTTTTCCTATTATGTCAGCATCTGCAAAATCCAAACCATTTCGATAAACAATACATGCTTTTCCACAAAGGAAATCCTCTTTATTTATCGGATGTTCAAGGCTGTTATTTAAATAATCAAATTCCTGTTCATCGATTCCAATCAAAGATGAGCCAAAATTCTCAGGATGATTCTGATACTCATCTCTATCCTGACTATATGGAACACTCATCCACTTTGCATAAAATTCTTTCATCCACATTTCAGCAAAATCCGGTTCCCATGGAACTGTAATCTCGGCAAATTCCACAGAATGTACTTCAGAGACTCCAGCATTTTCTTTGATCGACTTCACGAGAGATTCATCCAGAACGTCTCTTCTGTCTTCTGATTTTTCTTTGCATGCCGTATCATTTTGAATGACCATATCCGTATCCATATAATTTGACACTATGGTTCTTGCTGCCTGACTGTCCAGCATGGTCACAATACAAAGGTACACAGACAGACTGGCTGCCAAAGACAACAGTACAACCGCAGTTCTTTTCTTATCCTTTGTAAACTGCCTCAAGGAAAGTCTGGCTATTACTTTACTTTTCCCTGCTTTTCTTGCTTTTACGATTTTGTGGGTCGGACGATAACCAAGCGCTTCCATTGGAGAAATATCTGCTGCCATTTTTGCCGGTTTTTGGCTGGCCAGAAAGATGGTAACTCCAACCAGTAAGATGGTTGCCAGCAGAACTGCCGGATGAAAACGAATCATATCTG
>ENA-OQRA01001093-OQRA01001093.1-human-gut-metagenome-genome-assembly--contig:-NODE-1093-length-15300-cov-4.833322_pt1 | contig 15300 bp, 13 predicted proteins | sample MGYA00243238_ERZ505106 | MGnify/ENA primary metagenome ERZ505106 (study PRJEB26097, sample SAMN02711298) | human gut metagenome | biome: Gut microbiome | host: Homo sapiens | place: Denmark...
TTTTGTTCTTAAAAATCTCCTGTAAAATATAGCCTTCATCATTTGTTGGCTTTTCAAAAAACTCCTTGTGAGCTTTAAGCCACTGGCTTATTTTGTCTTTGCCCTTGCTGTTAATCCATATTCCCAACTCACGATATCCTTCATCAACCGAGATTATTTTCCCTGTCCGCATATAGAGAGACCATGGTTCCCAAATGTCATCAAAGACATCCATTGAGAGGTTCTTGAACGATCTTGAGAAAATATTATTATCGACCACATAGATCATAAGCTACCCCATCCTCTCTTCTCCGCGAAAGCCCGAATGGATGGGATTTTCATGTTCATGTATTGCGCTGCTTGCGCCAAGGAGATTTTATTTGAATAATATCCCTTAAATACTAATTCTGTATACTGCCTCCCTTTATATGATGCTTGAGTATTATAATAGTTCCCCCCTGGCTTTTGTTGTGCCTTTACTGCATCACTATATCTAAAATAATCCTCTAAGTATTGCGAACTTCTTTCGGTATATTCATCCGATGTGATCCGTTGAAGATCAAGAAACTTGCGTAAAATAACTTCTCTACTTACTCCATAAGTTGTTGCCAGTTTACTAACAAATTCTTCTGTTGGTTTTTTCCCTCTAATTGTTTTCTGAAAATCATCGTCAGGAACCAGGAAAGCGCCAGCAAACGAATTACATGCTCTTTCTATTGCTAAATCAGAATTGCTTAGATTTGCATGGTAGAACTGATCGTTAAGCATATCAATACCGCTGGTCCCGCGAATTATATGACACAATTCGTGAAACAACGTGAATGTCTGCCGAGTAAATGCCAAAGAGTTGTTTATATAAATTACGGGGAAAGTATCATCGTAAAGGCAAAAGCCAGATGTATTGTCGTCCCCAAAGGCATCCTTGAATACATAGATTCCTATTTCTGAGAATTTTTCTCGCCAATACTCAAAGTGATCGGAACTATTCTTAATGCTTTTTTGTTTTGATAGTTCAACATCAAAAACATTCCTAAGCTGCTGTGCCATAGTTTGAATGTCAGAACTAAATGTCATTGCAGAGAAAAAAGAAAAGCGAACATTTACATTTTCATTAAGCTCATATAAGTTTAGTTGCATTACGCGGGCATCATCTAACAGCTTAATGATGTTTCTGCTAAGTATACTGCTTTCAATAACGGAGGGGATTGTTCTGAACGAGGAAGGAAGGCTTTTATAAACAGGCGGTTCGGGGAAAAAGCAAACCGCAACTGGCTTTCTATAAAAATCACACAGTTGTTGAAGCTGATTATATGTCGGAAAGTCTTTTCCACTCTCCCAGCTTTGTAGTTTTTCAGCACCAAATTTAAGAGAGGCTTCCTCAATCGAAACGCCGCTTGCCTCTCTACACCAAACAAGAATATTGGGGTTTATCGAAGTCATTTTTTCTGACATTTCATGTTGCCCCCCTTAGACGAAATAACAACTAATTATAATATTTTACCACATTGAGCAGGGAATGTCGAACAGAATATGCTGATTTTACAAAGTTAACTTCGGGCCAAGTTGGCCCGAAGTTAAACGAAAAGCAAAACTTTACAATCGTCAATGCAGAGGTGGCAACGCTACTCCTACGTAACAAGATCATCTTACTTTCGATGCAGACGGCTTGTTATCAGCTCTACAATCTATGAGAAAAATTGCATTATCCACTTGATCTTCGTACCCGGCATTTTTGATGACGCGTGTAGCGATCTCAAGCTCAATTTCGGAAAAGTAAAAAATAGCTACTAAGCTTCCGTCTGCACAGTTTGCAGCTTCATAAATCTTCACTTGTTCAAACACATGAGACAACGACGAATTGCTGGCCAACTTAAACTCAGTAATGTTTTGGTTATATCGCCCTTTTGATACAATTACATCGGCTTCTCCTCGTCCATTGTTCGTATCAAAATCAACCTTATACGTTGTATCATACCACACTAAGCGGAACATTCTGCGTATATCATCTTCGCTCGAAATCCGCTGCCCATTATAATAAAGGTTCTTATAGCCATCGCAGTTTTCAATCACATGCTTAAAAAAGCGTAAACGCCTTATAGCCTCCTCCCTTGCTGAAAGAGCCTCATCTATTTTGTATCCGTTTGTGATTACTGCATTAATGAGGTCAGTCGTATTGGTCGAAAACTTTTCTAATTGGTACTTAACCTCTGCTTGACTTGTATGTTGGATTTCCGGCGTGTCATGCTCCCGCAGTCGAATGTAATAATCATAGAGTTCGGGGTATTCTCGTGTCAGTTCTATAAATGCTTCCTTCTCAATTCTTGAAACTGAGCGATCATATATTTTCCGTTTATTTCGCCGTTGCCGTTCCTGATACTGTCTTACAGCATTGAATATATAATTATTGACATATGCACGCAAAACATCATTGTCAATAGATTCTCTGATACGCTCTTGACTACTATAAAAGTCATCTCGGTTAATTGATGGCTCGCCTTCCCGCAGAATATCGAGAGGTGTAAGTATCACATATTCCTCTACACCACTACTGTTAATAATAAATGGAAGTGTGTACTCTTTGCTAACAAAACTCTCCGTTTTATAGTTAAAATAGGCTCTATCAACATAGAATGGCTTTTTTAATCCTTCACGTATGTTCTTCAAAGCAAAAGTTTGAGTATATTCAAGTAAGTATTCCTTAATCAAATTAACGGTCAAATCACTTATTTTGTCTTTACCACTTCCCTCATAGAGCAACATGATTTTCTCAATATGCGGACTTTGAGAAATATTATTTGTAGAAATGGCAAATGCGATATTTTTATATAGAAACTGTGCGTACTTGTCCCCTAAGGCTAAACCACCGTTCCCTGCGAAAGAATATCCAAGCCAATTGTTCTTAACTTCGCTGAACTTAAACCAAGCTTTGATTTCATTCTTTTGCAACTTGTTTTGGGCCTTTTGAGCAAGAAAGTAGAAATACTTTATAATTCCTTCATGCAGTTTTTTATACTCTGGCTTGTTACTGTTGAAAATTAACATCGGATCTATAAAAAGAGGCAAGTCGCACACTAAGGAAATATCAAGAGCTCCGTATTCGAGTAATAGCCGGGGGTCGATTTCAAAGTATTCGGAAAAAAACATATTATTCCCTCCAGCAGTTTCACATGCGCCTTCTAAGCAGTTGCAGCAAACGATAAAAGACTTCTTGTTATTTAATTATACAGTTTACCTGAACAATAAGCAAGATGCTTTAACTTCGGGCCAAGTTGGCCCGAAGTGCGGGACAGGATCGGCAAAGTCTCGACATCATTGTTGCCCCGTTAGAGGCATGGTACAATATAGGTGTAGGATAAACATAGACGCTTTAGAAAGGGGCTGCACGATATGAGACTGATCCTGAAAATCCTTGTTCTCCCGATCATCCTGGTGCTGACGCTGCTTACAGCGGTGCTGGGCTTCCTTGTGGCGTTGGCAGGCTGGCCGCTTTCTATCATCGCCTCGATCCTCGGCATCCTTAGTTTCATCACGCTGGTAACGGGCGGCGGTACGGCGGCGGGCATAGGCGGCATGGTGATCGCCTTTCTGATTTCGCCCTTTGGCCTTCCCGCGGTGGCCGGTTGGATCATCGAAAAGCTGGCCGATCTCAACTACTCGCTGAAATGCTTTTTGACCGAATAAACGACTTCGGGCCAAGTTGGCCCGAAGTCCCATCACAGGCGGCGGCTGTAAAAGGCCGCCGTCATTTTTGTTAAGGGGGGATGCCTATGGCGACGACCTATCTAAAGGCCCATCATATCAGCAGAGGCGAGACCATAGCGCAATCCATGAAGGACCGCTTTGACTACGGCCAAAACCCGGACAAGACGGAACAGGGCGAGCTCATCATGGCCTATGAGTGTGACCCCCGGACCGCCGACGCGGAGTTTCTTTTGACGAAGGCCAGATACAAGGTGATTACAGGCCGGGAGCAGAAGCGGGACGCGGATGTGCTGTGCTATCAGATCCGTCAATCCTTCCCGCCGGGGGAAATAGATCATCGGGAGGCACTGAAAATCTCCTACGAGCTGGCTATGCGCTGGACCAAGGGCAAGCACGCCTTTTTCGTCGTTGCCCATACCGACAGGCCCCATCCCCATTGTCATATCTATTTCAATTCGACCTCGCTGGACTGCACTCGAAAATACCGGGATTTCCTCGGCTCGGCCCGCGCCCTGCGAAAGCTCTCCGACAGGGTATGTATTGAACATGGCCTTTCCGTAATTCAGAATCCGAAGTTGAAAAGCCAAGGGCGCTTTCGGCATTACGGCCAATGGCTGGGCGCTGATAAGCCGCTGACCCATCAAGAAAAGCTAAAGCGCCAGATTGATCTTGTGCTGACAGAGGGCCCCGCCGACTTCTCTGATTTCCTTCGGCGTATGGAGGCGGCAGGACACGAGGTCAAAGAGCGACGCGGGGCTATCAGCTTCCGGGCTCCCGGGCAGGAGCGATTTACACGGCTGCGGGCTGAAACGCTCGGCACGGGCTACGGCCCGGAGGAAATTCGCGCCGCTCTCGGCGGTAAAGGCCGAGCGACGCCTCGGCGCAAAATCAGCCTGGCAATCGACATACAAGCTCGTATGCAGGCAGGCAAAGGCCCCGGCTATGAGCGGTGGGCCAAGGCGTTCAATGTCAAGCAGATGGCAGCGGCGCTGGCCTATATCCAGGAGCACGGCTTGACGGATTACGCGGAGCTTGCCGACAGAGCGGCCAAGACCACGGACAGCTTTCACACGCTGGAATGGCAGGTTAAGAACATCGACGCCGACTTACAGCGCAACGGTGAGCTCATGGGGGCGGTGGTGAATTATGCCAAGACCCGGAGCGTGTTCGAGGGCTACAAAGCGTCTCGGTACAGCAAGAAATATCTTGCGGAGCATGAGGCCGACATCCAAACACACCGGGAGGCGCGGGCCGCTTTTTCGCGGCTGCTGGCCGGAGGAAAGCTGCCAAGCATGGACGCCCTCAAAGCGGAGCGTAAAAAGCTGACGACAGAGCGCCGAGATACCCTGCAACAGTATAAGGAGGCCAAGGCGGATATGCGGGAAATCGTGACGATCAAGGCCAACATTGACCGTCTGCTGGCCGTAACCGGCGACAGCCGGAATAAGGAAATGGAGCGATAGCGACATGACGCAACCGAAAGACGCGAAGCGGCTGACTTCGGGCCAAGTTGGCCCGAAGTGCCGGGTTTGGGGAGGCTCCCCAACAAGCATTTTTCCGGCCCTCCGGGGCCGGAAAAAAGCAAGTGTCAATACACTTGCCCTGCTTGCCGTTTAGCGAAAACTCGGAATTTGCCCGTGCGAAACAAAGCACTTGACATTGGCAATAAAATGCTGTATTCTTATAATTGAATGAAAGTTCAATTTTAGAGAAGAGGGATTTAACTTGGCACAGGTATTAAAAGATGAAATCTTTGACCGCATTTTTCATGCCGGTGTCGAGGTTTTCTACGAAAAAGATTTCCGCACCGCGAAAATGAAGGAGATTGCTGAACGTGCTGAGATCCCGGTAGGTTTAATCTATTCTTACTACAAGAATAAAGAGGAACTCTTTATTAAGATCGTGTCCTCGCTGCCTGTGAACTTTGAAAAACTGATTGAGGAAGAAGAAAACTCTGACGGACTTCCATCGGAACGGTACAAAAATGTTGCGGAAAAATATCTGCTTGACCTGTTAGAGCATCATAAGATATTTGTGATCCTGATGGATAAGAGCCAGGGCACAAAATTTGAGGATTCCAAGAAAAAGATGGTTGCCGCGATTGAACGGCATATCAAAAACGTGCGCTCCAAAAAGGCGCACCAGACCTATCACGACATGCTTTATCATATTCTTGCCAGCAACTTCACAGAAAGCATCCTTGAAGTTGCGCGGCATTATGAGGACAGAGAATTTGCCCGCACCATGCTTGACCTTGTAACAAAGTGTTATTACGAAGGGGTGGATTCTCTATAAAGGGATCGCATTGATCCTTTTTGGAAAATGCGATCTATTTTTTCAAGGAGAGGTTAGCTAAACCTAACCACTATTTTTTGAAACAAAATTGAATTTTAGTTCAATTTTGTTGAGAAGGAGGTCGTCTAATATGATGAAACAACAGGAGCTTGTGAGACAGGTAACGGGCAAAAACAGGCTGTCCAACATCATGCTGTGCTGCAAAATTGTTTTTGACCTGATCCCACAAGTGCTTTTGATCCACATGATCGGCTTATACTTCGCCGCAGCCCTCACGAGGGAGCAAATCCTTTGGGAGTGCGGCGCTATGCTGATCTGCTTTATCGGAAAGGCCGTCTGCGCGTACTCTGCAACATGGACGGCCCATAAAGCAGCCTATACCTGCCTGACGGATTTGCGGCTGCAAATCATCCGGCATTTGAAAAAGTTGTCTCTCGGTTTCTTTCAGGAACGAAAGACGGGCGATCTGACAAATGTTGTGCAGCATGACGTAGAACAGGTGGAGGGGCATCTTGCTCATGGCCTGCCTGAAATCATGTCCGCTACCATCCTTCCGGCCGCCGTTTTTCTCGTTATGTTGTGGGTGGATTGGCGTCTGGCTCTCGTAATGATCGCGGGGCTTCCGCTGATGTGGATCACGAAAAAAGTCTCTGCCCCGCTTTGGACAAAGAACTTTAAGATATACGCCGATTCCGTGACAAGGATGCAGGAAAACGTCATGGAGTATGTTTCAAATATTTCCGTAATCAAAGCCTTTGGGAAAGAGGAAACCAAGACGGAAAAAACGATTCAATCGGCAAAAGACTACGATTATTGGGTGAAGAAGTCCATGGCTGGAATCTCTGTCCCAATGGGATTGATTATCCTGTTCATGGAATCCGGCGTTGTTCTCGTGATGATCCTCGGCACCTATCTTCTCTCTGTCGGGCAAATCGAGGTTCCGCGGCTGATCCTTGCGATTGTTTTAGGCGGACTGTTCACATCCTCTATTGCCAAGGTCGCAACCTTCCAGCATTACGGGATCGTGTTCAAACAGGCCATGAAAGGGATTTGGTCAATCCTGGGTGTCGCTGCCCCGAACAGGCCGGAGCAAAGCGCCGATCCGCACAATGGCGAAATCGTCATTTCAAATCTGAACTTTGCTTATAACGGCGACGGGAAAGTGCTGGAAAACATCAATCTTCGTTTTCCGAAGGGCAGCAAGACCGCACTGGTCGGAGCCTCCGGCTGCGGAAAAAGTACGCTTGCCAATCTGCTTATGGGCTTTTGGGAGCCGACAGACGGGCGCATTACCATAGCGGGAGAAGATGCGGTGTCCTTTTCCGAGCAGCAATTAAACCGTCTTTTTTCCATCGTTCAACAGGAGGTCTTTCTCTTTAATCTGAGCATGGAAGAAAACATACGGATCGGAAAGCCGGAGGCCAGCATGGAAGAAATTATAGCGGCAGCGAAGAAGGCCCGCATCCATGATTTCATCATGTCCCTGCCAAACGGCTATCAGACCATGGCGGGAGAAGCAGGCGTCAAGTTCTCCGGCGGAGAGAAGCAGCGGATTTCCATTGCCCGCATGATCCTGAAGGACGCACCGATCATCATTTTGGACGAAGCAACCGCGGCGGTAGATACAGAGAACGAAGCCTTCATTCAGGCAGCAATCGACGATTTGAGCCGCGATAAAACCGTCATTATGATTGCCCACCACTTAAACACCATCCGGGACGCAGATCAGATTGTTGTCATGGACAGCGGGAGGATTGTAGATACAGGCAGGCATAACGCGCTGCTTGAGAGCTGCGCCCTATATCGAAAGATGGTGGAGGATCAGAACAAGGTCGATAACTGGAAGATCAAGGAGGTGTCCCTTTGATTAAGGAAATCTGGAATACCCTTACCCCCAGCGGGAAACGCTCTTTATCGCTCTCTGTCACGGGCTTTACCCTGTACGCCCTTTCAGGGATCGCTATGATGTATATCGTTTTGAAAGCACTGGAAGCCGTTATTTCAGGCGGCGGCAATCTGCTTTGGTATTGGGTCGCATTGGTCGCCTGCCTCCTGATAAAAGGCGGCAGCAATATACTTGCAGACGTAAGAAAACACTACGCGGGGTTTGATATTGTCTATCAGGTACGCAAAAACATCATTTATCGCTTGAAAGAGTTTTCACTCGGTTTTTATACCAACGAGCGTTTGGGCGAGATCAGCACCATCATCCATAAAGACGTAGACAAAATGGAAATGGTCGTTGGTCATGTGTGGACGCGGATGCTTGCCGATTTTATCGTGTCTGCCGTTCTGCTTACGGCGCTGGTCGTTTACAGCCCGAAAATGGCGTTGCTTATGGTTTCGGCCTTGCCTGTCGCAATCCTGTTTCTTGTTTTGGGATTGAAGCGAGCGAAACGGTTAGAGGAAGAAGCCGGAAATGATCTTGCCGATATGGTGAGTGTCTTTGTGGAATATGTAAAAGGGACCCCCCTCCTGAAAGCCTTTTCCGAAAGCCGCCGCTTTGAGAAAAAGGTGGAACAGACAGCCTGCGACTTCGGCCAGAGCAGCAAAGCGGTATCCAGAAACCGGGCGGCGGTCTTGTCCGTCTATGGCCTTATCATTGATGTCTCCTTTTGGATCATGCTCACCGCCGGGCTGCTCCTGCTGCTGACGGGCAATCTCCCCGTTTATGGGTTCTTGCTCTTTGCCATCATCAGCCGTGAGTTTTACAAGCCCTTCCTTGCGTTGGAGAGCCATTGGGTGAATTATCTGACGGTAACAGACAGCTATCGCCGCATCAAAAAGATAACCGAAGCCGAAACCGTCCCGGAGCCGGAAAAGCCGATCCACCCCACGGAATACGCAATTTCCTTTGAGGACGTGTCTTTCTCTTATGAGGAGGGCGGTTTCACCATGCAAAACATTTCTTTCCACACTCCGGCACGAACACTCACCGCCCTTGTCGGCGGCTCCGGCTCCGGCAAAACGACAATTACAAATCTCCTGCTGCGCTTTTGGGATGTGACGGACGGCGCAATCCGCATCGGCGGCGTGGACGTGCGGGATATGAGTTACGATGAACTTCTCGGCTCTGTCAGCATCGTCATGCAGAACGTCCAGCTTTTTGCGGATACCATCGAGGGAAATATACGGCTTGGGAAGGCCGCGGCCACACAGGAAGAAATCATTACCGCCGCAAAAAAGGCCCGCATCCACGACTTTATCCTATCGCTTCCTGACGGGTATCAGACCATGATCGGAGAAAACGGCGTTGGGCTTTCCGGCGGGCAGAAGCAGCGCCTTTCTATCGCGCGAGCATTTTTGAAAGACGCCCCGATCCTGCTTTTGGACGAGATCACAAGCAACGTCGATCCGGTCAATGAGGCTTTGATCCAGGAGGCCATTTCGGAGCTGGCAAAGGATAGGACGGTTTTGGTAATCGCCCATCATTTGAGTACGATCCGCAGCGCGGATCAGATATTGGTATTTCAGGATGGTCGGATCGTTCAATCAGGGCAACATGAAACCCTGCTATCGGATTCCGATGGATACTATCACAAGCTGTGGAACGCCCGCGGCAGCAAGGAGGTCAACGCAAATGAAGGATTATGCGGTTGAGCTGCGGGAGGTATCGTATCAATATCAGGGTCACTCCCAGCCTGCTATTCATGGAATTGACCTCAAAATCGAAAAGGGCTCTTTTGTGCTTGTCAGCGGCGCAAGCGGCAGCGGGAAAACAACGCTTTCCCGCTGCATCAATGGGCTTGTTCCGCACTTCTACGAAGGCACATTTAGCGGCGAGGTCTATTTGAATGGCAGGAATACCGGAGATTACGCTTTGCGCGATTTTGGAACTATCGTCGGCTCCGTCTTTCAAGACCCGCGAAGTCAATTCTTTATGACGGATACGACAAACGAGATAGCCTTTGGCTGTGTCAATATGAAGCTGCCGCGGGAAGAAGTATGGCAACGCACAAAGGACAGTCTTGAAAAGATCAATATTTCCAAGCTGACGGACAAAAACCTGTTTCAGTTGTCCAGCGGTGAGATGCAAAAGGTGTCCATCGCCTCCTGCTACGCCATGGCCCCAGATATTTATGTGTTTGACGAGCCCTCCGCAAATTTGGATTTTCGGGCAATTATGGAGCTGCATGATGTCCTTTCGGAACTGAAAAGCGAAGGGAAAACCGTGATTGTGCTGGAACACCGGGTTTTCTATCTGGCCGATCTGTTGGATCGTATGATCTTTTTGGAGGATGGCGTTATACGAAACGATTTCAACAGGCAGGAAACGCTTTCGTTAAGCGACAGTGATTTGAGGCAACTCGAACTGAGGGATTTCAGCCTTGACGCACTCACGCCCTGCTCACGCCCGACAGCTTTACAGGAGGAATCGAGACTGACACTATCCCTCTCCCATGTGTCTTTCGCCTATGGGCGACGCAAAAGGCGTTCAGAGGCGGAGGTTGCGCTTTTGCACGATGTTTCTTTTGAAGCGTATAGCGGAGAAATCATAGGGATCATCGGAGATAACGGCGCGGGCAAAACGACTCTTGCGAAACTGTGCTGTGGGCTGCTGAAAGAAAGTGCAGGGATTATTTCCATCCACGAAAAGCAGCTTCCGCAAAAAAAACGCCTCGGCCAGATTTACTTTGTCATGCAGGATTCCGATTATCAGCTCTTTGGGGATAGTGTGTTAAACGAGTTGCGGATCGGAGCCGGAAACAAAAGCTCAAATGACGCAGAAAATCAGGCGATTTTGAAAAAGCTCTCCCTCTGGGAAAAACGCGAAAACCATCCTGCCGCCCTTTCCAGAGGGCAAAAGCAGCGGCTCACGATAGCCGGAGCTTTGAAAGCAGACAGCCGTGTACTGTTCTTCGATGAGCCGACCAGCGGTTTGGATCGCGGGAATATGCTTCGTGTCGCCGCGGAACTCAAATCGCTTGCGAGAGAAAGCCGTGTCGTTTTCGTGATTACCCATGACTACGAGTTTATCTTGGCGGCCTGCCATCGTGTGCTTTATCTGAACGACGGGAAAATAGAACAAGATTTCCCTTTGACAGAAAACAGCAAAGACACGGTGCTCCGTCTGCTTCGGAAAGGGGGTGCTTCTTCTGGACAAGACTAAGCCCGCATTAGACCCACGGATCGTTGGATTTGTAGTAATTCTGCTCGGAATAACGGCCATGTTTATGAACAAGGCCATGACTGCACATATCATCTGCGCGGTAGCCGCAGTTTATCTGCTTGCCGCAAAGGCATACAAGCCGTTTGCCGTGTATCTCACCATTTACATTGCCGTTGCCTTGCTCATGGCAAACGTGGACAAGATCCATAACACAAGCGCGATGCTTCTTATCGTGTCGCTCAGCTATTTCGTTCAAAAGCTGGTCGTCCTGCTGATGATGGGAAGTTTCTTTGTCCGCATGACAACGATTCCTTATGTGTTGTCCGCCATGCAGCACATGAAGATACCGGACGCTGCCGCCGTTCCAATCATGGTGGCGCTGCGTTTCTTCCCCACCATACGGGAGGATTATCACAGCCTGAAAGACAGCCTGCGGATTCGCAAGGTATCCCTGTCGCCGCTGCAATTTATCATACATCCCGTGCGGATGGTGGAATACCTGTTCGTCCCGATCCTGATGAAAAGCCTCCGTACATCCGATGAACTTGCAGCCTCCGCGTTATCGCGGGGATTTGAGCACATGAACGAACAGACGATCCTTTATCCGCTGAAGCTGAACGCACTCGACTACCTCATTGGAGCACTTTCTACCCTGATTGTTGCCGCACTATTCTATCTACAATACAAATAAGGAGGATTTCAAAATGAACACCATCAAAACAGAAAAGTTGGCCGCCCGTGATTTTATTACCATCGGTATCTTTGCCGCCATCAGCCTTGTCATTTTCTTTGTGATCGGCGGAGCCGCCGGAATGACGCTTGTTGGAACGGTTGCCAATGTTCCAATCACAGTATTCTTTACAGCGATTGCCTACATGCTGCTGGTTTCAAAGGTCAGGAAAAAAGGAACGTTCCTGATTATGGGAACGATCAGTGTGCTTCCTGGGCTTATGGCCGCAAATGTGATCGGCGTTGTAGCATCTATTGTCGGCTGGATCATTGCTGAGATTGTTGCAAGTGCCAATCATTACAGAAGCAAAAAGGTGTTAATCTTCACCTATGTTCTCGGCTGCACGCTTCATTCTGCTGGATTTACACTTCCCATGTATTTGTCAAACGCTCAATACCTGATTGACAGGCAGGAGATACTTCATCTGACAGACGAAGCACTCGCGCTGTACTTGCAGATGTTTACCTGGCCGATGTATTTCGGCATGGTAGCATTGACGATTGTAACCAGCTTCCTCGGTGCGTTTATTTCCACCCGGATTTTGAAAAAGCATTTTGAGAAAGCTGGATTGTTGTAATAGGAGGTGTTTCCGTGAAACTCCATGCTTCCGGGGAAGATTACCTGAAAGCAATCTTTATATTGCAGAACGAAAAGGGTCTGGTACGGTCTGTGGATGTATCGGAGTATATGGGCGTTTCAAAACCGAGCGTCAGCCATGCGGTCAAACTTCTGCGCAAGGGCGGTTTTCTCACGAAAGACAACGATCACTTCCTGCACCTTACCGATTTGGGGCGGGAAACTGCGGAGAAAACCTATGAGCGTTATCAGTATTTCTCAAAACACCTTGTCGGAGCCGGCGTTGATTCTGCGGTTGCCGAGGAAGAAGCCTGCCGTATGGAGCACACAATCAGTGACGAATCATTCCAAAAACTTAAAGAAAAGAAACAGGGCGAGTGCCCATTTGCGGAAACTTGTACTATGATAGCGATAAGGAAGAAAAAAGATGGCCTGAACTCCTCTTAATTATTACCATACAAGCGGAGCAATAGACTTCGGGCCAACTTGGCCCGAAGTGGTGGAAGGAGGAATGTCCTGCTGGCGTATACTTTGAACCGCGCAAAAATGAAATCATGGAGCACGAAAACAGTAGGGAGGCATATCTCTGCTGTTTTCGAGGTTTTATGGTCTAATTGCGTGTAAAATAAAATATTTCATCATTAACTTAAAGCTATGCCGTAGTCTTTGGTAATAGGATATTAAAATGCTTCGCTTCCAAAATTACAATGCTATTAACGATTGTGAGAAGGAGGCGCGATATGGAACTGGATTACCGGGCTATTGGCAAGCGCATTAAAATTGCAAGGATTAAGTCTGACATGAATCAGGAAAAACTTGCGGAGCTCGTTGGCGTGTCTCCCACGCACATGAGCAACATTGAAACTGGTACGACCCGTGTAAGCCTGCAAACCATCGTCCGACTTGCCAATGCGCTTTCCGTTTCCGTTGACGACTTGCTTTGTGATAGTGTCATCAAGGCAAAAGTTCAATTTGAAAGGGAGATCGCCTCAATGCTCGTTGATTGTGATGATTACGAAATCCGGGTTATTGCGGATATAGTAAAGTCCGTCAAAGATACGCTTCGCAGAGACGCAAGGTTGCGGAAGGATGGGTAACGAGACAGCACAGGCTGCTGCCTGACTGCTGCTTCTTTTGGCTGCTTGGCCGTACTGGCTGGGCAGCTTTTTATATTACAGGAAAGGAGCAGCAATTATGAGAAAAGATAACAAGCCATTAGCTGGCGATCACAAGGCCAAAGATTTTCAGGCTGCTATCCGCCTGTTGGAAAAGCGTCTACGAGATATAGAGGATTCGGAGGAAGTTATTCACGAGTTGCTTGCCGGTGCTGCGGAATTCTACGGGGCTTCTCGTGCTGCTGTGATAGAAGCAGACAGAGAAATGCGCGTCGGTATTCTCAGCTATGAATGGTGTGCCGAAGGAGTAGCGCCCAGGAGGCACGAATTGCCCAATATGGCCGCCGAGTGCTTCCCTCGCTGGCACAAGGCACTATCCAGCAATCAGTCCGTGGTAATACCTGATGTTTCGGCAGTAAAAGAAGCATGTCAATCGGAATATGATTTCTTTCGTCGGTATGGAATAAAGTCTTTGTTGGCAGCCTCGTTCTCCAAGCGAATCAATAAAGGCTTTATTGTGATAGACGAGCCCACCCGATGTCAGACAGACCCGACATTTCTGTTCATTATGTCCTATGCCATTGTATTGGAGCTCAACGAAATAAAAAAGGCAAAATCTATTGCCGCGTCGCGTAGGGCTTCCAAATATAGAACTATGGATGTGTATGTGAATTGCCTCGGCAATCTGGAGATAAATAACATAAAAGGGACCTTGACTGACGAGGATTTTTCATCTGACTTATGCTATAACCTTTTTGCACTATTGTTACTAAACTCAAAGCGCCCTTTACCTATCGAAAGGCTTGCTGACACGTTATGGCCTGATGACGGGCTGGATAATCCATACCGTGCCGTGGGAAATCTTGCTTACCGCTTGCGTCGGATACTAAGCATTATTGATTTGGAGGATCTTGTTGTTGGGAAAAGCGGCACATTTGTATTCAACGAGAAGTATTCTATCTATACTGACTTTGACCGTTTTGAAGGAATGTACCTTCGACTGGAGCGCGAGAACAATCCCGAAACGCGCTATACACTCTATAACAATGCGATTGCTCTATACCGAGGCAAATTGCTTTCAAAAATTGCCCATCAGCATTGGATTATGCCTAAATCGGTGTATTATCACAACATTTATTTACACTTGGTCAAGGAGCATATTCGCAACAAACTCAAGCAGGAAGAGTTCTTTACTGCACACCGAGCCGCCATAGATGCTCTTTCCTTTGACCCCTATGATTCAGATTTGAATACAGATATGGCAATTATTATGTTTTACCAAGGGGGCATAGAGCCATCTAAGTGTTTTTTGAAAAAGGCACGAGAATTTATGAGTGATGAACAAATCAGAATCGTAAAGGCACACTGGGAGGGAAAGATAAGGCAAATATAAGACCACTGTAAAGTGTATTTTCAGCAGAGATAAGGCACAAATAAGTATCAATTCTTGCAAAATAAGGGCCCGGATAAGAGCTTGGCTGAGGGTATCTGCTTGATAGCATTTGGATGTCAGAAATACATCGACATCCAAATGCGAGCGGGTATCCGTTATGTGCAACCGAAATAGTCAAGAAACAACCCCTTGTTTTCAAGAGGTGCACTTCCCATCCCAAGAATTTTTCCAGTTTTGTGACCTTTTATGTCCAAATCGCCGGAACCCCAAATTCGGCAGTTCTATATGCTTAGGCTTTGCCCGCATGGCTTCATGTCGTGCGGGCATTTTTCATGCCCTGGACTTCGGGCCAACTTGGCACGAAGTGTATCGGAGATCGGAAGAGCGTCGTGTAGGGAAA
>ENA-OQRA01001139-OQRA01001139.1-human-gut-metagenome-genome-assembly--contig:-NODE-1139-length-14830-cov-5.441489_pt1 | contig 14830 bp, 13 predicted proteins | sample MGYA00243238_ERZ505106 | MGnify/ENA primary metagenome ERZ505106 (study PRJEB26097, sample SAMN02711298) | human gut metagenome | biome: Gut microbiome | host: Homo sapiens | place: Denmark...
CCATGCCCGCACCACGACCCCCGGCGGCCCTAAAGGCCCGCCGGGGGTCTCACGCTTTTGCCCGCGGCAGCCGGTTTTCCCTGCCAATGCAAAAAATGCTTGACGAAAAGCATGCTTCAGGTTGTATGATATAGGGTAGTCTGAAGCGGTGAAACACCGCCCACAAAAGCGATTACAGCAGGAGGATAATTACGATGAGCAAGAAGGTTTTGATTCTGTCCGGCAGCCCCCGCAAGGGCGGTAACTCCGATATTCTGTGCGATGAATTCCTCCGGGGCGCCCGGGAGGCAGGTCACCAGGTGGAAAAGGTCCGCCCGACTGAGAAAAAGATCGCCCCCTGCTTGGGCTGCTACTACTGCGCCAGCCACGGCGGCGAGTGCGTCCGCCGGGACGACATGGCCGATCTTCTGCAGCAGATGATCGACGCGGACGTTATTGTGCTGGCAAGCCCTGTGTACTTCTATTCCATCAACGCCCAGCTCAAGGTGGTCATCGACCGCACCGTGGCCCGGTGGCTGGAGGTGAAAAACAAGGAGCTTTACTATATCGTCACTATGGCGGACGAGTGTATTTCCTCCGCTGACACCACCCTGGCCTGCTTCCGGGGTTATGCTGAGTGCGTGGAGGGCGCAGTGGAAAAGGGCGTCATCATCGGCAGCGGGGTCTGCGAGGCGGGCACGATCCGCAGCACCCCGGCCATGGCCCAGGCCTATGAAATGGGCAGAAAAGTGTAATACTCAGATATAATCCATACAGGCATAATTATGCAGCTTATATTTCCGCCAGCGGTGAGAGGAAGAAGTCAGCCCCGGTCATTGCCGGCGGCAGCGGCGGTGACCTGTATGGGCTCGTGCCCTCACACCCCATACCGGCCATAGCCGCCAAGGGCCGCAGCACCGCAGCGGCCACGGGGCATAGTCTTTACCGGGGCAGATGGCAGTTGATCCGGTGGGTGCAGGCGTAGTATAATAGCCGCAAAGCGGCTATTATACATTGGATTTTATGCCATTTTTCTCTCCGGCTTCGCCGGAAACCGAAAAATATGGACGCATTATACCATTCTGCTCCGCAGAATGGTATAATCACCGCAAAGCGGCTATTATACCTTTGACTTTATGCCATTTTTCCCCGGCTTCGCCGGAAACCGAAAAATATGGACGCATTATAGACCGCAAGAACACAGACGGATTCTCACTGTGCGGCGCAAAAGCGCTGCTTTTTTAAGGAGGCACAGCCATGATCGAAAAAACCAAGCTGCCCCTGGCCGCTTTTGTGGCGGACAACGCCACCGTCCGGGGCCACGTCACAGCCAGGAAGGGAAGCAGCATCTATTTCGGCGCGGTGATCCGCTCAGAATCGGATACCACCGCCATCGGCGAGGACACCAATATCCAGGACAACTGTGTCCTGCACACGGATAAGGGCTTTCCCATCACTATCGGCCGCGGCTGCACCATCGGCCACGCCGCCATTCTCCACGGCTGCACCATCGGCGATAATACCCTCATCGGCATGGGGGCCATCCTCCTCAACGGCGCGAGGGTCGGCCGGGATTGCATTGTCGGCGCCGGGGCCCTGGTGCCCCAGGGAATGGAGATTCCCGACGGCAGCCTGGCCTTTGGCTCCCCGGCTAAGGTCCGCCGGGCGCTGACAGCGGAGGAGATCGAATCCAACCGGGCTGCTGCCGCCTTCTACTGCCGGGAGGCGGAGGAATACGCCGAGTGACAGTGACCTGGGCGGGAAAGGAGCGCATATCATGAAGGAAAACCGAAAGCTGCTGCGAGAGGTGCTGCAGGACATCCGCCGCGACATGACCGACGAGGAGGTGCTGAACCTGCTGGCAGACAGCAAAATCTCCGTAGGGCCGGACACCGAAAAAAGCAAGTACACCCTGGGGCAGCGCGCCGCCGACGCCATTGCAAAATTCGCAGGGAGCTGGGCGTTCATCTTCTCTTTCACGGGAGTTCTGATCCTGTGGATGGTGGTAAACTCCCTGCTGGCAGCCCGGGCCTTTGACCCGTACCCATTTATCCTGCTGAACCTGGTGCTCTCCTGCGTGGCGGCCATCCAGGCGCCGCTGATTATGATGAGCCAGAATCGGCAGGAGGAAAAGGACCGCCGCCGGGCCGAAAACGACTACAAGGTCAACCTGAAAACCGAAATCATGATTGAGGACCTGTACGACAAGGTCAACGCCATCCTGGCCAAGCAAGCCGCTTTGGAAAAGCATCTGCGAGAGCAGGGAGAATCGGAAAAATAATAATGCAAGAAGCAGCCGCCCGAGGGCGGCTGCTTTCCTGCTCAGCGTGTCGAAAAGGTCTTTTCGCCCCGCTGCCTAAGTTTTTGAAACTTTGAATAAGTTTCAAAAACTACTGATTTCAATGGTGAGGGACACCCTTCTTGGGTTTCCCTCACACTCCGGCGCGGCAAAAATACTTTTTACCACGTCGTTTGCGTTTTTGAAACTTTGAAAAAGTTCCAAAAACGATTGATTTGAATGGTGAGGGACACCCTTCTTGGGTTTCCCTCACACTCCCTTCCTTACCGTTATCGCAAATCTTGCCACTCTATCGACAGTCTCAAAGCCGATCCCCGGTGGCAGGCAGGGTCTTTGTATACTTTTTCATGGCCGCGACGGTGTAGATCGCCACCAGCAGCTCGGTAATAGGCATGGTCAGCCACAGGGCGTCCGCCCCCAGCACCACAGGCAGCGCCAGGATCAACACCCCGCTGACCACCAATCCCCGAGCCACCGACACGATGAACGCCGCCCCGGGCTTCATAATGGCCTGGAAATAATAGGTGGAGAAGATATTCAGCGGCAGCAGAGGGAATGACAGCGCATAGGTGCGGATGATGGCCGGTGCTATAGCCAAAATGGCAGGGGTAGGTGACATGAAAATACGGATATAGAAATTGGGGCAGGCCAAGCTCAGGGCCGTCCAGAAAATGCTGAAAAAGGCCACTGTATACAGGGCAAGTCGGAGGGTCTGCCGAATACGCCCGGCCTTGGCCGCACCGTAATTCATGGAAATAATAGGCTGCGACGCCTGGCCCACGCTGTAGGCGCAGCACTGGACAAAGGTGCTGATTTGTATGATAGGGCCGTAAACGGCCATAGCATCGCTGCCCAGCCAGCGCATGATCTGCCGGTTAAACAGCACCGTCAGGATGCCCATGGCCACGTCCACAAAGAAAGTAGAAAAGCCGGTAACGGAGATAGCCCGGAGCTTTTCGCCCAGCCTCTCCGGGCGCACCAGGCGCAGGGTATTCTTCCGGCTCACAAAGTGGATGAGCATCACCAGAAAGGATATGCCCGAGCCGATGGCCGTGGCCAGGCCCGCGCCGTAAACGCCCATATCGCAGGGGAACACGAAGAAATAATCGCCGAATACATTAAAAATGCCCCCGGCCAGCACGCTCATGGTGGCCAGGCCCGGGCTTCCGTCATTGCGCAGGAACCCCGCCAGCAATTGGTTCAGCAGGAACAGCGGGAACACCGGCTTGATGGGCTGCATATACCGCTGGGCCAGGGCCAGCAGCGATTCATCCGCGCCGAAGAAGGTGAGAATGGGCCCCTCAAAGCACCATATCCCCACCCATGCCAAGGCAGCCAGTATCACCGCACCGATGGCCGCTGCGGTAAAATACTGGTTTTCGCTGCCGTCCCCGCGGCCGCTGCCACGCCGGGCGCTGAACAGCACGCTGCCGCCGATGCCCACCAGCAGGCCCAGGCTGTAGATGATGTTCCACAGCGGTGCTACCACCGCCAGGGCCGCCGTACCCTCCGGCCCCTGGTACTGCCCCACCATAGCCACATCCACGATGGAATAAACGGAGGCGATCAGAGCGGTGCCAAAGGACGCCGACAGATATTTAAAATAAATGGGCTTGATTTTCCCATTCAGAAGCTCCATGCTGCACTCCTCCTTTTTCAAGAAAAAACGGATAAGAAACATGCATCTCAGCTTGTCTCTTATCCGGCTGCTGCTTCTCCGAACAGCTCGCCCTCCGAGCTTTCCGGGCCATTATAGCGGCGGGCTTCCCATATGTCAAGGGTGTTTGCGAGAAAAAAGTAATAAAAAATAGGGTATATAATTTTCGGAAAAGCACTTGTAAAATGGAAAAATATTGCTATACTATACATAAAGGCTTTTGCCGCCGGGCAAACATGGCAAACACCCCTGCTGCTCGCGGGCAGTCTTTCAATAATCGCCGTCTATGACAGTGTGCGCCGCACCCTGCCATAAGTTTTTTGCTTTGGGAAAGGTGGTGGTTCTATATTCAATTGTTAAGAGGACCGGCATCAGCCAAAAGTATTGCTCCGAAATATGGCAGCCGCTGATGGCCGGGCAGACAATCCGTGCCCGAAAGAATTTGAAGAAATTGGAGGAACATTTATGAAGGTGAAAAGAAAAATCCGTTCACTGTTAGTATCCCTGCTGTGCGCTATGCTGCTGGCAGGCGTTCTGCCAACGGCCGCACTGGCCGAAGATCAGATTCCCACCGACAACCCCCGCTACACCACCGGTGTCTCCAGATCCAAAACCGCCACGCCCCTGGATACCGCAACCTGGACCTCGGACGTGACCCTTTCCCTGCCCAGCGCAGAGGAAAAGCTGGACTCCGATGTGGTATTCGTGCTGGACGGCTCCTCTTCCGCCGATTCCGGCGTGGTGGATGCCTCCCTCTCCCTCTTGAGAGATCTGAAGGATACCGCTGAGGACAGCGGCGCCGCCGTGAATGTGTGCGTTGTGAAGTTCAAGCGCCAGGCTTACAAGTCCGCCTGGTTTGATCTTTCCACGAACTATGACGCCATAAAGGCCGCTATGGGGACCAAATACTCCGGCGGCACCAACATCCACGCCGGTCTTCTGGCCGGTAAGGAGGCTCTGGCGGAGCACCCGAACATCTCCCCCGACAAAAAGTACCTGGTCTTAGTGTCGGACGGCTCCACCTACCTCTACAGTAAGGACGGCAAATGGGCCAGCGACACGCCGTTCTCCCGCACTTACTATACTAAGGAAAACTACAACGGCTTTGCCGGTGGCTTTTGGGATAACGGCCTCTATGAGCCGAACAACTATCCCGAGGTCAACGTTCCCCGGCCCAAGACGACCTCCGATGTGGCCACCTGGCAGGCATACCTGGCTGATGTGGCGGAAAGAAACGCCGAGAGCAACGGAGATCAGTATGATTACCACATCAATTATGATCTGAACTTCAACCAGGGGATCCCCAGCGATGACTTCAACTCCCAGCCCTGTGAGCCCCGGACCGCCAATAACCGGGATATGGCCTTCTACTATGCCGACCAGGTCTGGCAGCAGATCAAGAGCGCCGGGTATAACGCATACTCCATCGCCACGCAGGATAGCTCTGCCGGCGCCGGAAATGCCGATGATTCCTACTACTTCATGAACTATCTGAACGGGGGCAGAAGCCTGGACTTCAGCACCATCCGGAACGAAATCCTCTACGCCGTGGACGCCGGCTCCTATGTCACCGACTACATGGGCTATGTGGAGAACGACTACAACTTCGACCTGGTCAATGATCCCGCCAAGATCTATGTCACCGTGGGCGATGAGACGCTGGAGGCCGTGCCTCTTCAGGAGAATACCTATGGCTTCGGCTGGGACAAAGAGAATAACTCTTATAACTATGTTCTGACCTATACCCCCGCAGCGGACGGTGAGGAGCACTTCCTGTGGGACATCAACGTACCCATCACCAACCTCCGTCATGTGCAGCTGCACTACACCGTGAAGCTGATGAACCCCAAGACGGAAGCCGGTACCTACGGCACCTATGACGCCAATGGCAGCCAGGGCTATGACGGCCTTTACACCAATAGCAGCGCCACCCTCTACCCCAGGGCTACCGGCACCGAGATAGTGGGCGACGGTCAGGATTTCCTGAAGCCCACCGTCTCCTATCAGATCAGCTACTACACCGTTACCGTTAACTTCGTGGACGAGGACGGCAACACCGTGGCCCCTGCCTACACCTCCGACAGCCTGAAGGAGGGCTCCGCCTATGACGTGACCGCTCAGGCCGCACCGGCCATCCAGGGCTACACCTATAAGGTCACTACCGGTGACGCCCTCACCGGCACTCTGGACGGTAACAAGGTCATCAACGTGGTCTACACCAAGGACACCGTTGATCCCATCAAGCCTGATCCTGTCAAGCCAGAGCCCACTAAGCCCGCTGATACCCCCAATACCGGCGACAGCAGCCATATGTTCCTGTGGCTGGGCCTGGCAGTCATCAGTGGCGGCGCAGTCATCGGTGTGGTGATTGCCAATAAAAAGAAAAACCACAACAGATAACCGCGCAGCTTAATCGATCCGACAGGCCGCCATCTGCGGTCCGAAAAAACGACCTATAAAAGCATGCCGCCGGCAGGCGGCATGCTTTTTCTGCTTTCCAATTTTCAAAAAATCCATGGCGCCCAATGGTGACAGAAAAGTCATTTGGGGCGGCTTGTGCAGGGATGTCTGATGTGGTAAAATGGGACGCATCGGGAGGTGTCGAAGCATGTCTGCAAGCAACAAGAAAAAAATCCTTCGGCGCCTGTGGCCCGCTCTGTTGGTTTTTTTAGCTGCTTTGGCCGCACTTGAGCTGTTGTGGCCGGTTCTGCGCCAAAGCGGCACCGTCCCGGTCAATGACGGAGTCGGCACCATATACATCGTGCCGGATCCGGCCCTGCCCGCCAACACCCTGGACAGCGGCGACTTCACCCGCCAGGGCGATGCCGTGCTCTACACCGGCAGCCGGTACACTGCCAGCCAGGGGGTAGATGTGTCTGAATGGCAGCGGGAGATCCGCTGGCAGGAGGTGGCCGACGGCGGCATTGATTTCGCCGTGATCCGCTGCGGCTATCGCCGGTACGTCAGCGGCAGCCTGGAGCAGGACACTTTTTTTGAGGAGAACTACAGCGCCGCCGGGACAGCCGGGCTGCGCCGGGGTGTGTACTTCTTCTCCCAGGCCGTCTCCGTAGCGGAGGCTCAGGAGGAAGCCGCTTTTGTGCTGCAAATGCTGGCCGGCCGGCCTTTGGAGCTGCCGATTTTTTACGATTGGGAAACTGTCACTGCCGAGGAGGGCCGCGCCAACGGCCTGGACGGCAAGACCGTCACGGCCTGCGCCGCCGCCTTCTGCCGGACCATAGAGCAGGCCGGCTACACCGCCGGCATATACTTTAACCTCCAAATGGGCTACCACACCTATAATCTCTCCCCTCTCAAGGACTACACACTTTGGATAGCGGAGCCGGGTAAGTATCCCTCCTTTTACTACCATGCGGCCCTGTGGCAGTATGACCACAGCGGCACCGTGCCTGGTATCGATACGCCGGCAGACCGAAATCTGCTGTTTGAAGGGCTGTAGGTGAGGTAATCCGGTATGTGCCGAAGGCGGAACAGAATTCATATCGCGGAAAAATAGCGTTCCCCAGGGACTAAACAGCACCCCATTTGTTAGACAAGCATTCTATCATACTTGTCTGACAAATGGGGTATTTTTCTATGACAAAGGGAGTACCGAGCAAACGGTATACGCCGGAATTTAAGAAGCCGGTTGCGGAAACCATGCTGACGATTTGATGTTAACAGCGGAGACCAGATCAAATCATGGAAGCGATTTAATTCAGCTCCGCTCAAATATCTTGAGGATGTCGTCAAAATGCGTCTGCTCCTCCTGCAGCTGCCGGGCCTCCTCCTCGGACTCAGCCTCCGGCTCTGCAGCGGGCTTTTCCTCGGTTGCCTTGGCAGCGGCGGAAGCGGCAGGCTTGGCGGCCCCGTCCGGCTCGGCAAAGCCGGTGGCGATGACGGTGACGCGGATCTCGTCATCCAGATTCTCGTCAAAGGTGGCGCCGAAGATGGTCAGCGCATCAGGATGCACCGCCTCCTGCACCAGGGTGGCAGCCTGCTCCACCTCCTCCAGGCCGATGTCCATGGAGCCGGTGACGTTGATGAGAACGCCCTTGGCACCCTGGATGCTGGTCTCCAGCAGGGGGCTGGAAATGGCCATACGGGCAGCCTCCTCGGCCTTTCCCTTGCCGGCGGCGCGGCCCACGCCCATGTGGGCCAAGCCGGCATCCTTCATCACGGCGGTGACATCGGCAAAATCCAGATTGATAAAGCCGGTATCCCGGATCAGGTCTGAAATGCTCACCACTGCCTGGCGGAGCACATCGTCTGCGATTTCAAAGGCATTGGCAAAGGTGATCTTCTGATCGGTGGCGTATTTCAGCCGCTCGTTGGGAATGATAACCAGGGAATCCACCTTACCCCGCAGCTCCTCAATGCCCTGCTCAGCCTGCGTCATGCGCTTGCGGCCCTCAAAGGCAAAGGGCTTTGTCACCACGCCCACGGTCAAAACACCCTGCTCCTTGGCAGCCTCCGCCACCACAGGGGCAGCGCCGGTGCCTGTGCCGCCGCCCATACCGGCGGTGACAAAGACCATGTCGGTATTCTCCAGGGCCTTGGCCAGCTGATTGCGGCTCTCCTCGGCAGCCTTGCGGCCCACCTCGGGATTGGAGCCGGCGCCCTTGCCGCCGGTGAGCTTCTCGCCGATCTGAATCTTATAGCTGGCAGCAGAAGAATTCAGTGCCTGCTTATCCGTATTCACGGCCACAAAATCGACACCCTTGATGCCGTCCGTAACCATGCGGTTGACCACATTATTTCCGCCGCCGCCAACACCGATGACCTTGATGCTGACGACATTCTCTACCCCTGTATCCATTGCAAATGCCATGTCTTTTCCTCCTGCTGCAGATTATGTGAAATGGCAGTTTTATCATCCGTTTAACCATCGGGCGGCAAGAATTTGCCCACCGTTAGCTGAATGGTTTCGCTGCTGCTATACCAAAACTATTTTATTACAGTTTCCCCTGCGGGTCAAGTATTCCCCGGTATTTTCCCGAAAAGATTATCCGGGGATAAAGCGCACTTCCTTGCGCGTCAGGTCGATGGTCCCTTTTTCATTTTGCTCCAGCTTGGTATCCACCACGGCCAAAAGGCAGTCCAGCTTATATCCGAAATCATCATCCGGGGACAGGAGCACGTCAAACCGTCCGTCAAAGCGCAGGGTAATGATTGCAGCGTCGGCCACGCTGATCTGCTGGCAGCGGCCGAGGGCATCTCTCTGCTCCAGCGCCCGGAGCAGCTGCAATAGGCTCTCCTTGGCGGATCCCTGCTCATCGGGCACCTGCAGGGGCATGCCCACCTGGGGGTCCACCGGCGTCAGCCCGACGATGCGCGTTACCTCCTCCCCCGCAGCGGCCTGCTCCACCAGCTTACCGCTGCCGCTCAAAATCCAATCGCCGCCGGATTGCTCAATGGCGCAGAGGGCAGCATTTTCCTCCACCTGGATGCAGAGGGTATCCGGCAGTTTGCGGCTAATGCGCACGCTGGAAATATAGGGCAGGCTGCGGGTGATGGCCTCCGCAGCGCTGAATTTATTGATAAGGAACAGGTTATCGCCCACATGGATGCCGCCGCTGTCGGCGATTTCCTGGGCGGTATAGCGGCTGTTGCCGGTGACCTCAATGGTATCCACCTTGAAAAATACGGCCAGGGCAGCCACAATGGCGCCGCAGATGACAAAAAACACCAGCAGCTTATATAAAAAGGAAAAGCTTCCCTTTCTTTTTCTGCGTCTGCGTCTGTTTCGGCCGCCCATATGACACCTCTGCTTTCGTTTAGTCTTCTCTGTATATGCAGGCCCCCAGGCCCGATAGATCGCCCACTATATCGGCGTAGCCCCGCTCGATGTGATGGATCTGCTCCACCCGGGTGACGCCCCGTGCCTGCAGCCCCGCCACCACCAGGGCCGCGCCGCCACGCAGGTCTGTGGCCTGCACAGCGGCGCCCTGCAGCCGCTGCACTCCGGTAACGATGGCCGTTTGGCCCTGAGTGCGAATCTGCGCACCCATTTTAATGAGCTGCGGCACATGGCGGAATCGGTCGGCAAACAGGTTCTCCACAAATATCGTGGAGCCGCGGCTCCTTGTAAGCGCCGCCATCAGGAGGGCCTGGCCATCGGTGGGAAAGCCCGGATAGGGCGAGGTTCGCACCGGCGGTACTCCCCGCAATCGGCCGCCGCTTTTCAGGCAGATGCCCCCGCCGTCGCTGCAGATCTCGCAGCCGCTTTTCTGCAGGATGCACAGCACCGCTGCCAGGTGGCGATAATCCGCCCGGTGCAGGTATACACAGCCGCCCGCACCGGCTGCTGCGCACAGATATGTAGCCGCCACAATGCGGTCCGGACGCACCCGATGGGTGCAGCCGTGGAGATTTTTCCGTCCCTCCACCACCACGGTGGCGCTGCCGGCTCCCTGGACGCATGCACCCATGGCCCTTAGAAAGTCCTGCAGCTCCATGATTTCCGGTTCCCGGGCGGCGTTGGATATGACCGTCGTGCCGGAGGCGGCGCAGGCCGCCAGAATGGCGTTCTCCGTAGCTCCCACACTGGGTGTACGCAGGAATATTTCTGCCCCGTGCAGGGCAGCGCCCCGGCACCGCAGGCGGCCGCTTTTTTCCTCAATTTCCGCGCCCATGGCGCGCAGCGCATACAGATGCAGGTCGATAGGCCGGGGTCCCAGGTCGCAGCCGCCGGGCTGCGAGCACACCGCCTCCCCGCAGCGGCCCAAAATCGCCCCCAAAAACATTACCGACGAGCGCATGCGGCCCATCAGCTCCTCCGGAATCTCGCAGCCGGTAATCTGGCGGGTATCCACCACTAAATCCGGCCCCTCCCGGTGAACGGTGCCGCCCAGATGCCGGATGATCTGCACGGCCGTATCCACATCGCTGAGGGCGGGACACCCCCGCAGGCAGCAGACGCCGGGGCAGAGCACCGTGGCCGCCAGCATGGGCAGCACACTATTTTTGGCTCCCTGCACCGTCACCGCACCGGAGAGCTTCCTGCCGCCCTCCACCAAAATGACGCTCATATTCCTCCCCCGTTTTTCATAGAATGTACGCCATCCTATGCCGGGGGAAGCCTATAGGTGCTATGAGCAAAGTGCGTACTGCTCTTTTACTTCACCAGCTCCATCACAGTCTGATAGATGCGCTCTGTGGCATCCAAAATGCCCAGCTCCGCCATGCCCCGGCTCATGGAGGCGCGGCGGGTGGGGCTGGCCAAAATATCCCGGGCGGTACGATAGAGCTTATCGCCGCTGGACTCCTCCTCACGGATGAGGCAGGCGCCGCCGTGCTGAGCCAGGATCCGGGCGTTTTTCACCTGGTGGTCGTTGGCCACATACGGGGACGGCACGATGATAGTAGGCAGCGCCAGGGCGGTGATCTCGCTGATGGTAGATGCGCCGGCCCGGCAGATCACCAGGTCCGCCACCCGCATCACCACCGCCATATTATGGATATACGGACGCACATCCAGGTGGGGATCCTCCGTTAGGCCCCGCCGCTCCAGCTCCGGCTGCATCCAGGTCCAGCTTCTGTCGCCGGCGGCATGGATATGCCGGAACGGGTAGCCGTCCGAGCGCTCTTTTTCAAAGAAATCCAGCATCTGCCGGTTCATGGTGCTGGCGCCCAGGCTGCCCCAAAAGGACACCACCAGGGGCTGCTCCGCGGGGATACCCAGCGAGGCCTTGGCCTCGTCATGAGACATATCAAAAAAGTCGCCGCGTACCGGTGTGCCGGTGACCACGATGCGCTCAGGATGCTTATAGTGTATGCGGCACTCCTCAAACCCCACCATAATGCGGGAGGCATGCTTTTCCAGCATCCGGGTGGTAAGGCCCGGGATCATATTCGCCTCATGCACCGCCGTGGGAATGCCCTGCAGGGCGGCATACTTTACCATAGGATAGCTGGCGTAGCCGCCGGTGCCCACCACCAGGTCCGCCGGGAACTCCCGCAAAATCGCTTGGGCCCGGCGGCGCAGGGTCAGAAGCTCCACAGCGCTTTTGGCGTTATGGCGCAGGCTGTCCAGATCCATGGACCGCTCAAAGCTGCCCACCTCGATGCCCCGGTAGTCATAGCCCGCCTCGGCCACCAGGCCGCGCTCAATGCCGTTAGGGGTCCCCACAAACAAAATCTCCACCGTGGGGTCCTGCTTGCGCATATAGCCGGCCAGAGCCAGGGCCGGATTTACATGGCCCGCCGTGCCGCCGCAGGTAAAAATCACTTTCATAGCTGTCCTCCTCTTATCCGCCCCGGGGTGCCGGAATCTGCCGGGATACACTGAGTACAATGCCCATTTCAAACAGCTGCAGGGCCAAAGCCGTGCCGCCGTAGCTGAAAAAGGGCAGGGAAATGCCCGTGGCCGGGACCAGGCCCGACACCACCGCAATGTTCAAAAAGGTCTGCAGGCTGATTTGGGTCATGATGCCCACCACCAGCAGCGCGCCGAAGCGGTCCCGGGCCTGGAGAGCGATCCAGAAGCCCCGCAGGATCAGCAGCGCAAAAATCAGCATCACCAGTGCGGCTCCGATGAGCCCCAGCTCCTCGCACACCACGGCAAAAATGAAGTCGTTATGCTCCTCGGGCAGGTACAAAAACTTCTGCCGTCCCTTGCCCAAGCCCACGCCCGTGAGTCCACCGGAGCCAATGGCAATGAGGCTCTGGCACATCTGATAGCCCTCGTCCAGGGCGTCGATCCACGGGTCCTCCCACATGCGGATGCGGTCCGCGCCGTAGGAGATGACCCCGGCCTCCACCAGCTTCACATAGGTAAAGCCCAGCGCAGCCACGCTGCCGATGCCGCCGATGGCCCAGCGCTTATCGATGCCGCCCACGATCATCAGCACAACGCCTGTGCCCACGATCAAAATAGTACCGGATAGGTGTGGCTCCAGCAGCATCAGGCCCGAAAAAAATGCCAGTGTCAGGAGGTAAGGCCGAACGCCGTATTTGAAGCTCTCCATGAGGTTTTTCTTTTTGGAAATGCTGTCGGCAAAGTACACGATGATGGCCAGCTTCGCGATTTCCGAGGGCTGGAACGTCAGCACGCCCGCCTTGCCCAGCCACCGGGTGGCGCCGTTTTCCTTGATGCCCACACCGGGCACCAGCACCAGGACCAGCAGGAAGATGGACACATACATCAATATCTTTGCCATGCCCCGCAGGCGATGATAGTCCATGCGGCTCATAACGACCATGGCGGCCATGCCCAGCAGGGCAAATATGGCCTGCCGCTTTAAGAAATAGGCCGGGTCGCCCTGCTTGTAGCTGGCGGAGGGGAAGCTGGCGGAAAACAGCATCACCAGTCCCAGCACCGTGAGCAAAATGGTCAAAAGCAGAAACGGAAGATCCATCCGGCCCGCCAGGGCCCGGGGAATACTCTCCGGGCGGGAAGCCTGACGCGGCGGACGCCGGGTACTCCTGCTCCTGAATGCCAGGCGCTTATGAATGGCCGATTGCTGCACAGATCTTCCCTCCCTTCCGTTGGTTTTTGCTGCCGGCTCAGTATGCGAAGCGGTTCATAACGCCCAGGTAGGCCAGGGCACAGAAAATCACGCTCACCGTGGTAAACACCGCCACAATCTTGGTCTCCTTCCAGCCGCACATCTCAAAGTGATGATGCAGCGGAGCCATCTTGAAAATACGCTTGCCGTGGGTGAGCTTGAAATAGCCCACCTGCAGGATATCCGACAGAGTCTCGCAGATATACACGATGCCCACGGGGATCAGCACCAAGGGCATGTCATAGGCAAAGGCCAGAGCCGCCACCGCGCCGCCCAAAAACAGGGAGCCGGTATCGCCCATAAAGACCTTGGCAGGGTAGTGGTTATACAGCAGGAATGCCAGCAGGCCGCCTGCCATGGCGGCGGCGAAAATGCCCAGCTGGGGAAAGCCCTTCCACACCACGCCCAGCACCGCGAAGAACGCCGCCACCGGGATGGTAACGCTGGTGGACAGGCCATCCAATCCATCGGTAATGTTCACGGCGTTCACCGTACCCACGATGATAAAGGCGTGCTCTCCAATATGCTGGGCCTGGACAAAAAGCATTCCACCGCCGCCATCCTGGCCATCCAGCAGCTTTCCCAAACCTCCGACTCGGCACCGCGCTACCGCACCCTGTGGAAGCTCGGCTGCGACCGGGCCATGATCAACCGCTCGCTGCTGTTCCAGGTGCTCGTGTACTTCCTCGTGCCGCTGGGGTTGGCGGTGTGCCACTCGGCCTGCGCTATCGGCGTCTTGTCCGATTCCATGCTGGACGCTATCGGCGTGTCCTCGGCCGGCCCTATCACCATGGCTGCAGCGCTCACGCTCGTCATCTACGGCGGCTACATGCTGGTGACCTACCTCGCCGCCCGCGGCATCGTGAAGAGCTCGCTCCAGCAAGGGTAGCCCCCGTCTCCTTCCGCTCTATCCCTCACTTCTTTGTCCCGTAGGGGCTGACCAAGGTCCGCCCTCCGCAACCAAGATAGTCTTACTCACTCGAGAGGGGCGACCAAGGTCGCCCCCTACGGGGAGGGGCAGCGAAGCGGCAAGCCGCGCTATAATGGGAGCGATCATTTTCCGAGAAAGGACGCTCATGGAATACCAGCAGCTGCAGGACGAGATCAAGGCGGCCATGAAGGCGCGCGACAACCATCGTCGCGACATTCTGCGCCAGGTACATACCGAGCTGAAGGCCATCGAGGTGAACGAGCGCCGCGAGGTGACCGAGGCCGACGTGGACGCCATGCTCAAGCGCACCATCAAGCAGACGAAGGAGACGCTCGACGGCTCCATCAAGGCTGGGAACAACCAGGAGCGTACCGATACCCTCACCGAGCAGGTGGCCATCCTGGAAGAGAGATCGGAAGAGCGTCGTGTAGGGAAAGAGTGTAGATCTCGGTGGTCGC
>ENA-OQRA01001151-OQRA01001151.1-human-gut-metagenome-genome-assembly--contig:-NODE-1151-length-14724-cov-6.421569_pt1 | contig 14724 bp, 10 predicted proteins | sample MGYA00243238_ERZ505106 | MGnify/ENA primary metagenome ERZ505106 (study PRJEB26097, sample SAMN02711298) | human gut metagenome | biome: Gut microbiome | host: Homo sapiens | place: Denmark...
GGCATTGCGCAGAAAGAACCTGGAGCGCCGCGCCGAACGTATGGAGAAAATCTGGGCCAAGCGGCGTGCCAAAACCGGGAAGGCGATCCTGAAAGGCAAGCTTCCGGCGTCGGCTCTCGATTCGCTGGTCGCCGACTCCCTGCGGGAGGCCAGGGCTTTTGCCGCGTTGGATTCTTTGTTCCGGGACTCTCTTGCTGCGGATTCGCTGGGACGCGATTCCATGCAGCTCGATTCGCTCAAGGCCGGGGTTGCGGCAGCGGACTCTTTGCGGGGGGATTCGATCGCTGCACCTGCTGGAGATTCCCTCTACCGGTTGGTCAAGGGGTATCGCCGGGTAAAGATCTTCCGCAACGACTTCCAGGCGGTCTGCGATTCCCTGGTGGCCGTTTCCACGGACTCGATGATCCTGCTCTATATCGATCCCGTGCTTTGGAATCAGGACAACCAGATCACTTCGGACGTGATGAAGATCTATACCGAAAACTCCAAACTCCAGAAAGCGGAATTCGTCGGCCGTCCGGTTATGTCGAGCGAGATCGACACGATGACTTACAACCAGGTGACGGGCAAGCTGATTACTGCCTATTTCCGCGATAACAAGATCTATCGCAACGACGTGGACGGTAACGTGCAGACCATCTATTATATGCAGGAGGACGATTCGCCCGAACCGGTGGGGCTGGTTTCTATCCAAAGCGGTGCGGCTACCTACTATATCGACAACAATACGGTCGAAGGCATTACCTACCGCAATCAGCCGGTCTTTTCGATCTTCCCGATGGATAAGATTCCGGAGACGCAGGCTCTTTTTCTCGAAGATTTCAAGTGGGAGGGACACCGGCGCCCGGTGCTTCGGGAGGTTTTCGACCGGACGATTCGCCCTTCGGAGCGTGCGGAGAAGAGTGCGCTGCCGCGACCCGATTTTCCGATCACGCGCCGTATCGAGGAGTATAAAACGTTGCTCATCGAGTCCGGAACCTGGGTGGACCGCGATGACAAGCTGACGCCCGAAGCGCTCGAGTGGCTTCACTGGCTGGGGTATTGATCTCAGTCATACGGCTCTCTTTGGGCTTTCGGATAGGATATAATCGGCCCTCCCGGATTCATCCCGTCAGGTAGAATCCGGGAGGGCCGGTTTGTCGGGTCGGTGAGAAATTCTTTCGTTTTAGGCGGAAGAGGGGAAGATATGCGCTATTTTTGTTCTCCGAATCAAAAGACCGTGCTTCGGACGCGCCGTATTGTCGAGCTGCGGAGCGGTCCGAAGGATGCGAAAGTTGCGAAAAAGGTTCCGTACCTGGAGTGCGGAGCCGTCGGTAAAAAGAGTCGATTTATGAAAAAGAGTTTGATCGCCCTGGCTTTCGGCACGTTGGCTCTCGGCATGGCCGAGTTCGTCATGATGGGGATTCTGCCCGATGTGGCGAGGGATTTGGGCGTTTCCATCCCCCGGGCCGGGGACCTGATTTCGGCCTATGCCATCGGGGTTTGCGTCGGGGCTCCCGCGACGGTGCTCATTGCACGTAAGCGGGCGTTGAAGGGGATTCTGCTCGCTCTTGCCGCTCTTATTGTTCTGGGTAACGTCTGCGCTTCGCTGGCACCCGACTTTTGGGTGCTCTTGGCGATGCGGTTCGTGTCGGGCCTGCCTCACGGGGCTTTCTTCGGGGTAGGTTCGATTGTTGCGGAGCGGGTGGCCGATCCGGGACACAAAACCCAGGCCGTGTCTATCATGATCCTCGGGATGACTGTCGCCAACCTGTTCTGTGTGCCGTTGGGTACCTATTTGGGCAGCTATCTTTCGTGGCGGCTGGCTTTCGGGATGGTCGGGCTGTGGGGAATTATGGCTCTGCTGCTGATCGCCCGCTGGGTGCCTGCCCTGCCGGCGCTGCCCGATACGGGATTGAAGGGGCAATTCCGGTTCCTCGGTTCGCGGGCTCCCTGGCTGATTTTGTTGGCTACGCTGCTGGCCAATGGAGGAGTTTTCTGCTGGTACAGCTACGTGACTCCGACCATGACGCGTGTGGCGGGCATCCCCGGGCAGGCGATGACAGCCGTGATGATGGTCGCGGGGCTGGGAATGCTGGTGGGTAATCTCGCGGGCGGGCATCTGTCGGACCGCTTCTCTCCCGAACGGGTCGCCCGTTTTATTCAGGGGATGATATGTCTGTTGCTCGTAGGGATCTTCTTCGCGGCTCGGATCGACTGGCTCGTGATTCCGCTGATGTTCCTGACGACGGCTTCGCTCTTCGGGGTTTCATCGCCCCAGCAACTGCTTATTCTGGAGAATGCGCCGGGCGGGGAGATGCTCGGCGCCGCGTCGATCCAGATCGCGTTCAACCTCGGTAACGCTTTGGGCGCCTACTTCGGCGGTCTGCCGATCAGTTTCGGTCTGGGGCCTCAATATGCCGCCCTGCCCGGTGCGGCGATGGCCCTGCTGGGCTTCGTCATGTTCTCCGTCTATTGCAGTCTTTACGGTCGGAATAAAACTCATAGAATATTGTCGGAAAATGAAATGCGCGGATAATCGGGAAGAGCTGTTCCCGGTGGTCGATGCTGCCGGACGTGTCGTCGGCCGGGCCACGCGGGGCGAGTGCCACGGCGGGTCGATGCTGTTGCATCCGGTGGTGCACCTCCATCTGTTCAACTCCCGTGGGGAGCTTTACCTGCAAAAACGTCCGGCGTGGAAGGATATCCAGCCCGGACGGTGGGATACGGCCGTAGGCGGCCATGTGGATTGGGGGGAAGAGCCTCTCGTTGCCCTGCGGCGCGAGGTGCGCGAGGAGGTCGGCGTGACGGATTTCGTGCCGCAGCACGTGCTGACCTACCTGTTCGAGTCGGAACGCGAACGGGAGTTGGTCTATGTCTATAAGACGGTGTACGATGGGCCTGTCGTACCGAGCGGCGAGTTGGACGGAGGCCGCTTCTGGACACTGCGCGAGATCGCCGAAGGAGTGGGCGGCGGGATCTTTACCCCCAATTTCGAAGGCGAGATCCGCCGTGTGGCGGAGCTGCCGGATGTCGGGCGTTGAGTCCCCGGTTCCGTTCGCTGCGCCTCTTCGGAACGCAGGGCGGTCTGCCGTCCGGCGACCGCTAAATAAAGCACATGATCAGAATCTGAATGATGATGACCCGCAGGAACATGCATACGGGATAGACCGTCGCGTACGCCACGGCCGGATGATCGCCGGGGATCGAGTCGTTGGCATAGTTCAGCGCCATCGGGTTGGCCATGCTGCCGCACATGATGCCGGCTACCTGTCCGAAATCGAGTTTGAAGAACCGCAGCGACAGGGCGGCTACGATAACGATGGGGACGAACGTGAGGAGGAATCCCAGTCCGATCCAGAGCATTCCTTCGGGGCGCATGATCGTTTCGACGAAATGGGCGCCCGCTTCGAGCCCCAGGCAGGCCAGATAGAGCGACAGTCCCAATGCCCGGAGCATCAGGTTGGCGCTCAACGTGGTGTAGGTGACGATGTGGATGCGGGGGCCGAAGGTCCCGATCAGGATGCCGAGGATGATCGGGCCGCCTGCGAGTCCCAGTTTGACGGGGAGGCTGATACCCGGTACCGCGAAAGGGATGCTTCCCAGCAGCAGGCCCAGGAGCAAACCGATGAAAACCGGAATCAGGTTGGGTTCGTCGAGCTGTTTGACGGCATTGCCGAGGATTTTTTCGACGCCTTCGATCGCCTGCGCTTCACCCACTACCGTCAGGCTGTCGCCCAGTTGCAGCGTGAGATCGGGCGTGGCGAGCAGTTGTACGCCCGAACGATGCACCCGGCTGATGTTGATGCCGTACAGGTTTCGCAGACGCAGCGAGCTGAGTTTGCGGCCGTTGATTTCGGGGCGGGTGACGATGATCGACCGGGAGATGAGCTGGCTGTCCAATGCGTTCCAGTCGATGTCGTGCGTATTCCAGTCTTTCTGTACCCGCTCGCCGAAGAGGAGTTCCAGTGCCTGCACGTCGTCCGGCGAGGTGATTACCAGTACCAGATCACCCGATTCGAGGGTCGAGTCCGAAGTCGGAATCGAAACCTGCCCGGCACGCCAAAGGCGGGAGATGACGAAATGGTGGTGGCTGTATGCCGCGACGTCGCGGATGCTTTTGCCGACGACGCCGGGGTTGGAAATCTTGAATTCGACGATGAAGATATTCTTTTTATGTTCGGCGTCCGGTTGCGGAATGTCCGAGGGCCGGGCGAAGAGTTTGCGTACGGCGATGATGCCCAGAATCACGCCTACGACACCCAGCGGGTAGGTCAATGCACAGCCCAGCGTGGCGTTGTTGCTGTCCAACTGCATCTGCGAGAGCATCTGTTGTGCCGCACCGAGCGCCGGGGTGTTGGTCGTGGCGCCGCACAGGATGCCTGCCATGTCGCTCATGGGAACACGGGCCGCATAGCCGAGCCCTACGGCCAGTGCCGAACCTGTCAGGACGATGAGCGTGGCGAGCGAAACCAGCCGGATGCCGCCCGAGCGGAGCGAACTGAAGAAACCGGGGCCGACCTGCAATCCCAATGCATAGACGAAGAGTACGAGCCCGAAACTTTCGGCGAAAGCCAGCATCGAAGGATCGACCGAGAGTCCGAAATGGCCCGCTGCGATGCCGATGAAGAAAACGAACGTCACGCCGAGCGAAATTCCGAAAAAACGCACTTTGCCCAGCATCATGCCGAACACCGAGATCAGCGAGAGCACGACGACGGCTTGAATGGCCGAATGTTGGGTAAAAAGATCCGTAAACCAGTCCATTTTGTTTCGTTCCGGGATTGTTCCGGCTGCAAAAATAGCTGTTTTTTCCGAATGGAGATGTGCGGATGCCTCTTTTTGCCGGATCGCAGGAATGAACGGGCCGAATATCCTTATTGCCAGGGACGGGCGTATCCGTCGGATCATTTCCGGGGAGAGGGTGTATGGCGCCTTGTCGGGAAGCGCTCTCTTCGCATTTTCGGAGTAGGCCGGCCGGCGAGTTCGCGGAGCGTGTCGCCGTTGGCGCGGAGGATGGTCAGGATGCGCTCCTCGGAGAGAAAGAATTCCTCTTCGGAGAGGATTTTCAGGGTGTCGTCGAAGCGCAGACGCTGCGTTTCGGTCCAGTAGTGATAGCGGTGGCAGAGCATTTCGTCGCGTCGGGCGATCAGGGCTTTGTTGCGTCCTCGGGGCATGTCGTGTGTTTTTTAGTCGGATGAAACAGTGTCATTGCCGTCCGGAAGAGTCCGGCGGCAGGCGGAAATCGAAAAAATAGAGAAAGGATGGGCGCCCGTTTCGGGAAACGGGAAGGGCGCGTCTGCAAATATACGCTGACGAAAAGGCGAAGTCAAGAGGTCGTCGTGTTTTTTTGAGTTTTCGAATTAAATATTATTCGTATATTTGCACCCGCAAAAGGTATCCGTATGTTTTTTCGAAGCGTGCGGAGTAATAGGGAATCCGGTGCGAATCCGGAACAGTGCTCGCTGCTGTAAGTCCTGTTTCCTTTCGGGGAATAGTTCGATCGCTCTCTTTTGCCACTGGCCATGAAGCCGGGAAGGCGCGACGGACGGGATGAGTCAGAAGACCTGCCTTTGCACGAAGATTTTACACCTGCGGGTCACGGGATGGAATCACGAATGTCGGTTGCTCTGTTTGCTCGATTTCCCCATTCAGTCGATTTTTCCGGACCCGGTGTTGCCATGAGTCCCCGAAGCGTATGCTTTGCGGCGATCTTTCGTACAGGAGGAAACATACAATTTATTAAATAATAAAAGATTATGAAAAAAAGAGTATTTTTGGCTTTGCTGGCTGCGGCTGCGGTAACTTTCGTCGGATGTTCGAAGGACGACGACGGGCCGGACGAAGGACCCCAGACCTATACGATCACTTTCGAGGGCGACGACTGGTCGTCGCTGGTGGTGGCGAACTATAACGGCGGTAAGGCGATGTCCGTAGTTTACGAAGATAAGGCGTACACCTGGACCGATCAGACCACGCAGCTGACTTCGCCCTGTCCCGAAGGTTGGGGATACCCGTTTATGGTATCGTCCTACAACTCCAAGGATATCGAGAAGTTCAACACCTATGAGTTTGACCTCTACCTGTACAATGCACAGAACGAGGATGCTACTACGGGCGGCGGCCACGACGGATCGGATAATTTCCTTATCGGTTACGGCAACTACGACGAAGCGCACCCCGACTATGGCGACAGCCGTCCTATTTTCGCTTTCGCCGACGGTGTAGCGCGTACGATCCAGAGCTGTTACATCAATTCGACTTGCTATTTTTTGAGTGTGGCGGCCAAAGGCAATGCCCTTGCACCTGCGCTTGAGGAGGGTCAGGATGTACTGATTCATGCTACGGGTTACGATGCCGCAGGTAAGGAGACCGGCACCGTGACGATGACTTTCGCATCGAAGGACAAGCTGATTAAGGAGTGGACCAAATGGGACCTCTCTTCGCTGGGCAAGGTGGCGAAGGTGCGTTTCAATATGACGGGCGGCCCCGATAACGGTTATGGCTTCTCGATGCCGGCCTATTATGCTCTGGATGACATAACGATCGAGCTGTAATGTTTTTCCGGAGAGTTTCCGGACCGATTTCGGCGATCGTTTCCGACTTGCGGAAAAGTCCGTGACGGACTGCACCGGGCGGAGGCGACGGTTTTTGAAGATAAATCGTTTTTGTGTGCGTCGGCAGGGCGGGTTTCCGCTCTGCCGCGTGCCGTAAACGCGAATATATGCAACGTGCTATGTGGTTTTTTTCGAAAAGATATTTCCCGTTTTGGGCGGTGTTTGCGGCGCTGCTGACGACCGCCTGCAACAAGGACGAAGTGATTTTGGACGACCGGGATCATGCTCCCGTCATTACGCTCGACAGCGAGTCGGGGGTTTATACCGTCAAGACAGGCCGGGAGCTGACCATCGCTCCTACGGTGGAGTATGCCGAGGGAGCTACCTACTCATGGATCGTCGATGGCAAGCTGGCAGGTTCCGAACCGACCTATACGGCCGTCTTTACCGAACTGGGTGAAGTGTATATCACGTTCCGTGTCGAAACGGCTGCCGGAAAAGCTGAAGCGGAGCTGCGGGTGGATGTGCTGGAGCTTACTCCGCCCGTCATTTCGCTCGCACTGCCTGCCGAGGGGCTCAAGGTTCTGCCGGGTGTCGAATATACCTTCACTCCCGATATTCAGCATTCGGACCAGGAGGACTTCCGCTGCCGATGGCTCTGTGCCGGCGAGGTCGTTTCTACGCAGATGAGCTATACCTTCCGGGAAGAGACGGTGGGAAGCTACCCGATCCGTATCGAGGCATCGAACGACGACGGAACTTCCGTCAAAGAATTTGTCGTGGAGGTCGTGGAGAAGATGCCTTCGGAGGTCCGCTTCGAAAAGCTCTCTCATTACTGTAAAACGACCGATCGGAGCACGTTCGTCGGCCGTGCGGTCTATCTTGCGCCGTCGCTGGCTTATATCGCCGATCCGCAGTTCGTCTGGTCGGTTGATGGGGAACCGGTCGTAGCCGAAACGGGTGCCGTGTTTAAGTTTACACCCGACGGGCCGGGCGACTATACCGTTCGGGTCGATGTGACCGAAGGCGGCGATGCTTCCGAGCGTCTTACGCGAAACATCGTCCGAGGGGTTGTCACGCTGTCTGCCGAGATCATCGTCCACGCCTTTGCGGACGAGGAGCAGCGCCGACGCCCGGCGAGTGCGGCCAGCAGTCGTTTCCAGAATGCGGTTTACGAATTTCTGCCCGCTCCCGGGCAGTTGGTCGGCGAAAAGACCGAAGCCGGATATACGGGCAACGAGCGTACCCATGAAGATGCCGTGGCTTATGCAGCCGGGAGGCTGGAGGCGCGGAGTTATGTTTCGCTCGGGGGATTCGGCGGTTATCTGATCGTCGGGTTCGACCACAGTATCGCCCGAATGGAAAGCGGCTATGATTTTTCCATTGAGGGGAATGCATTCGACACCAGCTCGGAGCCGGGCGTGGTGTGGGTCATGCAGGACGTGAACGGCAACGGCGAGCCCGATGACGAGTGGTATGAGTTGCGGGGCAGCGAAACGGGCAAGGAAGGGACTGTCTCCGGTTATGCCGTGACTTATTACCGACCTGCCGGAAAGGGGATGGACGTACAGTGGACTGATTCGGAAGGTCACAGCGGCACGATCGAGTATAAGGGAGAATTTCACGACCAGGATTTCTATTATCCGGCTTGGGCCGCCGATACTTATACGTTGCGCGGTACGCTGCTCGAATCCCGGAATATGGTCGATGACAGGGGATTTTGGATCAACCGCCCTTACGACTGGGGCTATGCCGACAATTACGGAAGCGACTGTCTTGCGGGCGGCGATGCGGTGGACGGAAAGGGACAGAGCAACGGATTCCGAATCGCCAATGCCATGCAGCCCGACGGAACGCCTGTCGAACTGAAGTACATCGACTTCGTCAAAGTACAGGTGGGGGTCAATGCCAAGAGCGGTCCGCTGGGCGAGGTTTCGACCGAAGTTTTCTCCTTCGCCGATCTTTCGATCGCGGAGTAAGGCTGCGGAACGAATCCGCCGGATTGCCTCTCTTTTCCGCTTGGGACAGGAGAAGAGTTGCCCGGAAACATCTGCAGAGAGAGAATCTACATCGACAAGAGAAGTTCCCGGAAACGCAAATCGTTTCCGGGAGCTTCTCTCTTGTACTGCTTGCGGTCGGAGTCTTCGGGTTTCGTTTACCGCGCTTAAAGCGTCAGGGGGAAACCCGCGTAGAAATCGAGGATCTTGGTGCGGAATATGAATTCGTATTTGGCCTGGATCTGGTCGGATTCGGCCTTCTGCATGCGGGTCTTGGCGTCGTTGTAGTCGAAGGTCGTCGAGCGGCCCGCAGCGTATTTCTCGGCTTCGTACCTGAAGGCGACCTGTGCGGAATTGAGCGCTTTTTCCGCCGAACGGTATTTCAACAGGGCGGCATCGGCCTGGTAGTAGGCCGTTTCGATCTCTTTTTGCAGGGTCTGCTCGGCTTCGGTCAGGACGAGCTGCTGGCTCCGTACGCCCAGTTTGGCCGTTCGCACGCTGTTGCGGGTCGCCATGCGGTTGAAGATGGGGATGTTGATCGCCACCCCTACGTATTCGGTGCTGTTGTTGCGGAACTGGCGTCCGAAAGCGGGATTTACCGCACCCGTAGCGAACGAGTGATAGACGTTGGTGCCGTATCCTCCTGTCAGCGTGATCTGGGGGTAGTAAGCCGCACGGGACATCCGCACCGCCCGGAGAGCCTGCTCGAGGCGGAAGCGCTCGGCCTGTATGCGGGGACGGTTGTCCAGGGCGTAGGAGAGCACTTCGGCCGGGTTACGCAGGTGACGCATCGACTCCACGGTGAGGCTGTCGAAAGTCGGGGCGACTATGTCGAATCCTTCGGCACTCGTCCGGTTCAGGGCCTGGCTCAGGGCCAGCAGGGAGAGTGAGAGGTCGTTGCGGCTTTGGGTTAGTTTGTATTCGTCGGCCGCCAGCAGGGCTTCGTTTTCGTAAAGCACCGACTCGGCGACTTTGCCCGTTCGTACCTGCTCCCGGCTGCGTTCCACCTGTTGTGTGCTCAAGGCGAGCGCTTGCTCTGCAACATTAACCAACTCCTTTGCGACCAGCACGTCGAGGTAATACGACATAATATTGACCGATACGTCTTCACGGATCCGGTCCAGGTCCTGGACAGCGGCTTTCAGGCTCAGCTTGCCTGCTGCGATTTTGTGGTTGATGCGTCCGCCCATGAAGAGCGGCAGCGAGGCCGAAACGCCGAGCGAACCCGACACCTGGTTGTTGTCGGCGTAGGTGTTGTTGCTGATGAGGCTTCGTCCGAAGCTGAAGTTCGTACCGAGGTTGGCACCGAGGTCGGGCAGGCGGCTGTGGCGCGAGGTGTTGAGTTCGACGGAGCGCTGTTCGACTTGCAGCGCCTGTTGCTGGATCTGTATGTTATGTTCGTGGGCGTATCGGATGCAGTCGTCCAGGCTCCAAGGGCCTGCTTCGGGTGTCGGAGTCGGAATTTGGGCCTGCGCCGTGCTGCCCGCGAGCAGCAGTGCGATGAAAAGAGTTCCGAATTTCATGGTGGCAGGGATTTAGATGGACTGTTGTTGGAGGTTGCGGACTTTGTCCGTTTCGGTGACGCCGGATACGATTTCGATGTTCACGCCGTCCGACAGACCGAGCGTTACGTCCCGTTTCTCGAAGGTTTGTTCGGGGCTCTCCTCAGGACTGGTGAGGATATAGACGCAGGGCTTGCCCTCTTCGAACTGGATGGTGCTTTCGGGCAGTGTGAGAACACCTTCGCGGCTGTCGGTCACGATGCTGGCATTGGCGCTGTAACCTGCACGGACGAAGACCGATTCCGGGATCTTGGCGGCGGCCTTCACCTCGAACATGATGATTCCGTTCACATCGGCGGCTTTGGGCGAAATGTACTCCAGCGTGGCTTGGAGGACGGTACCCTGCATGGCACCGATGGTCAGCACGACGGGCATGCCGGCGTGCAGGCGGCCGATGTCGGTTTCATCGACATTGCCCCGGAAGAGCATGTCGCCCATGTCGGCGACCGTGGCGATCGTGGTGCCGTCGTTGAAGGTATTGGCCTGGATCACCGAGTTGCCGACCTTGATCGGTACGTCGAGGATCATACCCGTGATGGTGGAGCGTATCTGGGTGTTGCTTAAATCTTTGTATCGGTTGGTAATACCGGTTTTGACGATTTCCAGGTTGTCTTCGGCATTCTGGAACTCCTCTTCGGCCTGGCGCAGGGTGGTCTGCCCCTTCTCGAACTCCTCCTGCGATACCACGCCTTTGGCATAGAGGGCTTCGGTGCGTTCGAACTCCTTGCGGGTCTGGTCGAGCGAGAGCCGGGCCACCGTCACGCGGGATTCGGCGGCATTGAGGGTTCCCATTTCGGGAATGACCTTCACCGTAGCGATGACGTCGCCCTGTTTTACACGGTCGCCGGCCTTGCAGAGCACCTCGGAAATGATACCCGAGATCTGGGGCTTGATGAGCACCTCGTCGCGGGGTTCGACCTTGCCCGAGGCGATGACGTACTGACGGATCGTGTCGCGCACGGGGGTTGCGAGGGTGTAAACCACCTTCACGGGGCGGGTTTTGTTCCAGAGGAAGACGAATGTGCCGACGAGCAGCGCGAGGAACAGGATGCCCAGGAAAATCTTCAGAAACTTTTTCATATTATGTCGGTTTTTTGCGTTTGTTTCGAGTTTCGGGGTTTACTCTTCGCGGATCGCATCCACGGCTTTGATCCGCAGTGCCCGGGTCGCAGGGATGATGCCTGCCAGCAGGCTGCCCAGGACGAGGATCCCCAGCGCGAGCATTCCCATACCGAAGGAGATCTGCCATGAAATATCGGGCAGGTGTTGGTCCATCTGGGCGGCCCGCGCGTAGAAACTGTCGGCGATGGAGAGAACGCCTACGCCCGCACCGAAACCGAAGATGCCCGCGATAAAAGTGAGGATGAAGCTCTCGGAGAGGATTTGCGAAAGGATCGTCAGGGGCGAAGCGCCGATGGCGCGGCGGATGCCGATCTCCTGCGTGCGTTCGCGTACCAGCACCAGCATGATGTTGCTGATGCCCACGATGCCCGCGAGCAGCGTACCCAGACCTACGATCCACGTAAGCAGGGAGATGCCTCGGAAGAGCCCCGTGATCTTTCCGAACATCTCGGAGGTGTCCTGAAAATAGATCGCCTTCTTGTCGTCGGGAGCGATCAGGTGCCGTGCGGCGATGCTTTGCCGGCACTCCTGGATCACCTCTTGGGTCGGTTCGTCCGCATATCCGGTGAGTGCCAGCATGTCGATCGTCCGTCCCAGTCCGTACATTTGCTGTACGAGCAGCGCCGGGATGACGACGGTCCGCTCCGGGTCGCTGAAGGCCATCATACCGCCCAGGGGTTTGGTAACGCCGACGACCGTGAAGTAGGAGCTGCCGATCTGGATCGTTTTGCCTGTGGGATCTTCTCCGCCGGGGAAGAGGTCGCGCCAGACCTGAAGCCCGATTACGCAGACTTTGCGCTGGCGCAGTTCATCGACTTCGTTCAGGTAACGCCCCATGAGAATCTGTTGAGGAGCGATCTGCTGCATGTCGGGCGAGTAGCCCATCAGTCCGAATTCGCCTTTGTGGTCTTGGTGGCTCATGTTGCGTTGATTGCCCCAGCAAACAGCCGAGATGTATTCGATGCGGGGTAGTTTCCGGAGCGCTTCCAGGTCGTCCCAGTCCAGTTCCCAGCTGCGGCCCGTAGGCATACCTTCGTAAGGGACGGAGGTGCGGTCGGACATGATGAAAATGGCGTTGGTGGCCGTGCCGCCCAGTTGGGCGCGGAACATGCGGCCCAGCCCCGTGCCGGCACCCAGCAGGACGATCAGCATGAAGATACCCCAGAAGACGCCCAGCGCCGTCATGATGCTGCGCCTGCGGTTGCGGGAGATCGTCTGCCAGATTTCGTTCCAGCGATCCGTATCGAAAAATCCTGTCATAGTTTGGTTCCTTTTCTTTCTTCCGGGTGTCCCGGGCTCGTTGTTGCTGTTCTCTTTTCGGTCTGTCGTAGTTTCGCGGCTTGGCCGCGTATTCAATTCTTACCCACCCCTCAATCCCTTCATCGGGAGGGGACTTTTGTCGTCCTTCGGACTCCGGGGTGCTTCCTTATCTGTTCCCCGGTCGTTGTGGGATTCGTTGTCGCGCAGTTATTTATTGTGCCGCAGGGCATCGACGGTCTTCAGTCGGGCAGCCCGGCGGGAGGGGATGTAACCTGCGATAAGTCCGGCCAGAACCAGGACGATCGTCGCGCTTACCGCTACCGAGAGGTTCAACGTCGGATTGACGAAGATGTTGAACGTGTTCTCCCCACCGGGCGGAGTTTGTGTCATGAGCTTGTTCACTCCTTCCATGGCGAATACGCCGAGCACCATCCCGATATAGCCGAATGCGGCGGTGATCATCACCGATTCGGTCAGGATCAGTCGGATGATCGACGAGGGTTTGGCCCCGAGCGCCTTGCGAATGCCGAATTCAAAGGTGCGCTCCTGCACCGTTACCAGCATGATGTTGCTCACGCCCACGATGCCTGCGAGCAGCGTTCCCAGACCGATGATCCAGATGAAGAGGTTGATGCCGCCGAAGACGAGCATCATGTTCTTGTAACCTTCCATGCGGTTGTAGATCCAGACGGCGCTTTCGTCGTCGGGCGCGAAGGTGTGTTCGGCGGCCAGACGATTGCGGAGCCGCTGTTCGAATTCGGCCATTTTCTGATCGGTGTCGATGTCTTTCACCGAAAGATAGGTCTGTCCTACGCTCGGATCGCTGTGGTTGAAGAGCAGTTGGGCGGTCGTCAGCGGGATGAAGGTGAATGTGTAGGAGCCGAACTGGTCCATCTCGAAAACACCGATGATGCTGTACGATGTTCCGTTGACCAGGAGGTGCTGTCCGACGGGACTTTGACCGTGAAACAGGACATCCCGCACGTTTTTATCCACGACGATCACCTTGCGCCGCTCCCGAAGATCGGTATCGTTCAGGAAGCGTCCGTCGAGCACCCTGACATTCATGATTTCGCGGTATTCCGGGTCGCTGCCGACTACGGCCGCATTGTTCAGAAAGTCGCGTCCGTGGGAGAGGTTGTATTGTCCCGGTCCCTGCACGCGGGCGGAAACCTTGTCCACTTCGGGAAATTCGGTGCGCAGGATCTCCAGGTCGCGGTTGGTGATGTTAATGCGCCGCCACTTGTCGTAGCCCTTGTAGGGTTGCGAGGTCCAGCCGCCGTTGATGATGACCGAATTGACGGCCATCGACCCGAAATTGGAGAGCGTGCCGTTTTTCAGTCCGTTGCCCGAGCCGAGCAGGATGACCAGCATGAAGATGCCCCATGCGACCGAGAAGCCCGTGAGGAACGTGCGCAGCTTGTTGCGGCGGATCGACGCCCAGATTTCCAACAGCAACTCTCTCATGGCCGGAGGTTTTGGATCGAACCGATCACGCCGTCCTTCAGGTGGATGATCTTGTCCGTCTGGTCGGCGATCGACTGTTCATGGGTTACGCAGATGATGGTCATGCCCGTCCCGTTTACCTGCCGCAGCAGGTCCATTACCTCCTGCGAGGTTTTGCTGTCCAGGGCGCCCGTAGGTTCGTCGGCGAGAATGATCTGGGGCTTGTTGATCAATGCCCGGGCGATGGCCACGCGCTGCTTCTGGCCGCCCGACATCTCGTTGGGCATGTGGTTGGCCCAGTCGCGGAGTCCCAGCCGGTCGAGGTATTCGAGGGCTTCGGCATTGCGCTTGCGGCGCGAAACGCCCTGGTAGTAGAGGGGAAGGGCGACGTTCTCGACCGCGTTCTTGTAGTTTATCAGGTTGAACGACTGGAAAATATAGCCGATCATGTTGTTGCGGGCGGCAGCGGCCTGCGTCTCGCTCAAGTGCTTGATCAGGCGCCCGTTCAGGAAATATTCGCCCGTGTCGTAGTCGTCCAGGATCCCGAGGATGTTCAGCAGGGTCGATTTGCCCGATCCCGAGGCCCCCATGATCGAAACCAGCTCGCCCTTTCCGATTTCGAGGTCGATGCCCTTGAGTACATGCAGCGGAGCGCCGTTGTGGTAGGTCTTGTTGATGTTTTCGAGTACAATCATATCGAGAGGGAGTGATCCCGTTTTTTTATGGTCGTTGATTTTGTTCGCTGTTTTTGTTTCGGCGTATTTCCTGTTGATCCGTGAAGTGTTCCTGCCGGTCGAAACC
>ENA-OQRA01001162-OQRA01001162.1-human-gut-metagenome-genome-assembly--contig:-NODE-1162-length-14675-cov-3.494460_pt1 | contig 14675 bp, 10 predicted proteins | sample MGYA00243238_ERZ505106 | MGnify/ENA primary metagenome ERZ505106 (study PRJEB26097, sample SAMN02711298) | human gut metagenome | biome: Gut microbiome | host: Homo sapiens | place: Denmark...
AAAAAGGAGTACAGGAACTGGAAAGAATTTCCGGTTTTACCTCCGAGGAAGCAAAAGAGTATCTGTTAAAATCTGTGGAAGACGAAGTAAAAATCGACACAGCAAAGCTCTACAAAGAGCTGGAGAGCAGAGCAAAAGAGGAAGCAGGCCGTAAGGCAAAAGAGTATGTGGTAACAGCTATTCAGAAATGTGCTGTCGATCACGTATCCGAGAGTACCATCTCCGTGGTACAGCTTCCGAGCGACGAAATGAAAGGCCGCATCATCGGCCGTGAAGGACGAAACATCCGTACACTCGAAACCATGACAGGCGTTGACCTGATCATCGACGATACACCGGAAGCAGTCGTTCTTTCCTCATTCGATCCGATCCGCCGTGAGGTGGCAAGAATTGCTCTGGAAAAACTGATCGTAGACGGAAGAATCCATCCGGCCCGCATCGAAGAGATGGTAGAAAAGGCCCGCAAAGAAGTAGAACAGAATATTCGCGAGGAAGGCGAGGCAGCCGCACTGGAAGTCGGTGTACACGGACTTCATCCGGAGCTGATCCGTCTCCTTGGAAGAATGAAATTCCGTTCCAGCTACGGACAGAATGCATTAAAGCATTCGATCGAGGTAGCACAGCTTTCCGGTCTCCTCGCAGGAGAGGTAGGATGCGATGTCCGCATGGCAAAACGTGCCGGACTGCTTCATGATATCGGTAAATCCATCGACCATGAGGTAGAAGGATCTCACATTCAGATCGGTGCAGATCTCTGCAAAAAGTACAAAGAATCTCAGATTGTGATCAACACAGTAGAATCACATCACGGGGATGTAGAGCCCCAGTCTCTGATTGCATGTATCGTTCAGGCAGCGGATGCAATTTCCGCAGCAAGACCGGGTGCAAGAAGAGAAACACTCGAAACATATACCAACAGATTAAAACAGTTGGAAGACATCACGAATTCGTTCAAGGGTGTCGAAAAATCTTTTGCTATTCAGGCTGGTAGAGAAGTCCGCATCATGGTTGTTTCTGAGCAGGTATCCGATTCTGAAATGGTACTGCTCGCAAGGGATATCTCGAAACAGATCGAAGCTGAACTGGAATACCCGGGACAGATCAAGGTCAATGTTATCCGCGAGAGCCGTGTAACGGATTACGCGAAATAAAAGACTTTCTACGAAACAATTTAATAACGAAATCAAAAAGAGGCTGTGGACATGAGCAATCATGTTCCACAGCCTTTTCAGTGTGTATAAGAACAGTAAGTTTCAAAAGAATTTATACGTGCCGTATCCGGTTCGAGCGCATTTTCTGAGGTGTAGAGCCATACAGCTTTTTGAAGGTCCGCATAAAAATTTTGTAATTCGACAGCCCGTTTTTCTCCATCAGTACCGTGATCGTTTCGTCGGAATTCTGTAAATCTTCGTACAGGTGCATCGTGCGCACATCGTTCAGATATTCGAGAAAGGTCTGTCCGGTATATTTTTTAAAGAGCCGGCAGAAATACTCCTTCGAGAGCGCCAGGGAATCCGCGGCTGTTTCGAGGCTTAACGGTTCCGGGTAATGCACTTTCACCCAGTTCATAACGTGTGTCACGCGCTGCAGATCGCGCTGTGAACCCGTGAGGGATGCCGAAGGGATCTGGTGGGAATACGACCGGCAGAGATGGTACAGAAATTCGTACAGTCGTGAGGTAAAGAGAAGCTGGTATGAATCGGAAGGATTCTGCCGGATCTCGTTCATCTCCGAGAGCAGTGCGCGGAGCGGAGCCGGCTGTTCCAAGCAGGGAATGATCGTGTCGAAACGCATCGTATCAAAGTCCGGCAGATATTGGCGCATCTGGCTTGCGGAAATCTGCAGCAGAAGATATGTACAGGTGTTGGAGCGCGTCATATGGAGGTCGCCGGAGTTGATGATAATCAGATCACCCTCGTTTAACTGATACTCCGTTGCCTGGACAATCGCGGAAAACTGTCCCCTGATCAGATAGAGAATTTCCACATATTCATGCCAGTGCGCGGGAAAAACAAAAGTGAGTGCATCCAACTGTTCAAAACGGACATGCAGCAGATCGGTTTCGTGTATTGTTTCGTAAAAGCAGGATTCCATAAGTACCTCCAGGATGTGATAGAAATATACGTCAATTATAATCAAAAAAGATAAGAATATTGTACCAGAAATTGTGCGAAATATCAATATCAACCAGAGAAAGGACAAGAAAGGAACTAGAAGTTACATGAAAAAGGGAAGATAATGGAGACATTAGCACGAAACAAAGTTTGGGAGGAACAAAGACATGAAAGCAAAGGTAAGAACCTTTAACGGAACTACATCTCTGGAAGTAACCCAGCGTGAAACAGATCACCGCAAACTTGCCCGCGAGGCAGCAGCAGAGGGATTCGTTCTTCTGGAAAACAAAGATCATTTCCTGCCGCTGGCAAAGGGCAGCAAGGTAGGTCTTTACGGAGCAGGTGCAATCCGCACCATCAAAGGAGGCACCGGTTCCGGCGATGTCAATGAGCGTGACAGCGTTAATATTTTCCAGGGCATGAAAAATGCAGGCTACGACGTAACAAGCAGTGAATGGCTGGAGGATTACGATAAACTCTACGTACAGGCAAGACTGGACTGGAAAAATGAGATTTTCACAAAATTGAACGGAGACGACACAAAATTCTTTGATGCTTACTCTGCAACCCCGTTCTTTATGCCATCCGGAAACCCAATCGATGAAGAGAAAGCAGCAGCCGACGGTGCAGACACCGCATTCTTCGTTCTGGCACGTATCGCAGGAGAGAACAAAGACCGTTTTGATACGGAGGGTGACTACTTCATCTCCAAAGAAGAGAAAGCTATTCTGGCACAGGTTTCCAGATGCTATAAAAACGTTGTTCTTGTTATCAACACCGGCGGCCTGATGGATCTGGCATTCGTAGAAGAATTTGACAATATCCGCTCTATTTTACAGTACGTACAGGCAGGCCAGGAAGGCGGAAATGCATTTGCCGATGTTGTAAGCGGCGATGTAACCCCATCCGGAAAAATGACAGATACCTGGGCAAAAGATTACTATGATTATCCGGGTGCAGAGGTTTACAGCTACAAGAGCGGCGACCTCATGAAAGAAAAATACGAAGAGGGTATCTTCGTTGGATACCGTTACTTCGATACCTTTGAAGTACCAGTCCGTTACTCCTTCGGTTACGGTATGTCCTACACCGATTTCGAGATCAGAACCAATGACATCAAAGTAAGCGGCCGCGGCATGATGAATCCGAAAGTAAGCGTGACTGTTACCGTCACCAACACCGGCGATACTTATGCAGGAAAAGAAGTTGTACAGATCTACGCTTCCTGCCCGCAGGGCAGACTGGTGAAAGAGTTCCGCCGTCTGGCAGGCTTTGGAAAGACAAAACTGCTGGCTCCGAAGGAATCCCAGACGATGACCATCACCTTCCCGCTGTATCAACTGACTTCCTATGAGGAAGAAAGTGCATCCTGGATTCTGGAGCCGGGCATGTATGGTATCTGGATTGGAAATGATCTGAATACATCTGTTCTCTCCGGCGCTCTGGAGCTGGACGAGAAAGCAGTCATGACAGCGTGTGAAAATATCTGCCCGCTGAAAGAGGAATTAAACGAGATTTCCCCTGATGCAGAAAAAGTACAGGCAAGAGAAGCTGCATGGCAGAACGAAGTAAGAGAAAAGAGAATGAGCGTGATCGAGCTCAAAGCATCTGAGATCCCAACTGAGAAAGTAGATTATCAGCCGGTACCGGAAGAGCTTCCTGGAAAAGCAGGAAAGATTGTGGAATCCCTTTCTGTGGATCAGCTGGCACTCCTTGCAACCGGTGATCCGGGAAGAGCACAGGGCAACGCACTTGGCTCCGCAGGAATTTCTGTTCCGGGAGCAGCAGCGGAGACATCCCCGTGTGCTTCGGAGGAGCCGTGGAATGTAACCACGATTGCTCTGGTCGACGGACCTGCAGGTCTTCGTCTGAAGAGAGAATACCAGGTAGACAACGGAGAGATCGTAGCGAGCGATTTCCTGGCGGCACTGGAAGGCGGATTCTTCAGCAAACCGCAGGAAAAACGCGGAACAACCTATTATCAGTTCTGTACCGCAATTCCGGTTGGAACACTTCTGGCACAGAGCTGGGATGTAGAACTGATCAAGAGAGTCGGCGAGATGATCGGCCATGAGATGGAGCTGTTCAACGTAACACTGTGGCTGGCACCTGGCATGAACATCCACAGAAATCCGCTCTGCGGAAGAAACTTTGAATATTATTCCGAGGATCCGCTGCTTGCCGGTATGATGGCGGCTGCTATGACGCTCGGTGTACAGAAGGTACCGGGCTGCGGAACCACGATCAAACACTTCGCATGCAACAATCAGGAGGATAACCGTATGGGCTCCGATTCCATCCTGTCCGAGCGTGCACTGCGTGAGATCTATCTGAAAGGCTTTGAAATCGCAGTCAAAGATGCACAGCCGATGTCCATTATGACATCTTACAACCTGATCAATGGTGTGCACGCTGCAAACTGCTACGATACCTGCACGAAAGCAGCGAGAGATGAGTGGGGATTTGCAGGAGCTATCATGACCGACTGGACAACCACCAACGTACAGATCCAGGGCGAGTGTACGGCAGCGGGCTGCATGAGAGCCGGAAATGACATGGTAATGCCGGGTCTGCCGGAGGATCACGAGAACATCAAAAAAGAACTTGCAGATGGAACTCTGACGATGGCAGAACTGAAACGCTGCATCTATAACACGGTAAATATCGTACTGCAGTCCAATATGTACGAGGGCGCAGTCAGCTACCTTGATCAGTTCGATGATCTGGATACCTATCTTGTCGTGAAATAAAAGAAGTGAAAAATATCTTATGGGGATATACAAAAAGCAGGGTTTGAAATGAACGGACATTTCGGTGCGTGAGACATTGGGGGACCCTGAAAAGAGGAAAGAAGTGCCATTCGCAGATGGGGGTCTGCGGAGCAGGCACTTCTTTTACGTATATTGTCTATGAACCGTGAATACATTGACAGTAAGGCAGAAAATAAGGAGGCGCAAAAAGCAAATGAGAGAACGGGATGAGAATGCATATATTCGTTTTTTTGCCCTCTGGTTTGCGGCCGGTATGACCCTCGGTGTACTGCTGCTGCTTGCGGCATCCCACACGGGAATGAAGGAGGGAAATAGCGTCCGCCTATTTCAGGCGGAGGCGTTTTTTGGAAGAAAAATTTCCGCAAAGGCCTGCTTTTCCTATCTTCTAAAGGTACGGTTAGCACCGGCATTTGCGGGACTTCTCTTTGGATTGACGGCAATCGGTGCGTATTTTGCCACTGCTGCCGTTTGGGCATATGGTTTTCTGTGTGGCGTCTTTCTCTCGGCTGCCTATCTGCAGAACGGAATGGCAGGTCTTTTATTCTTTTTTCTGGCTCTTTTTCCGCAGATTTTCCTCTACCTTGCCGCGTTATTTCTGATGGCTGCTGCGTGCAGCCGGATGGCAGAGACGAATCACCTTGCCGGCGGCATACAGAAAAAGGAATATTTTTGCTTCGGCGTGCGCTACTTCTTTGCACTGATCCTGCTTCTGTGGGGTATTCTGCTTGAGAGTTATGTCAATCCGTGGTTTCTTGCGAAAATCCTGTAAAAACGGTCGGAAAAGGGAATTGCATTTTTGAAAAAACGTGTATATAATTAAAAGCATTGTTACCCTTTATCGGGCAGTGAGAGGGAGAAAAAAGCAAAAAGGAAAAAAGCTATGCAGGAAACGATACAGTCATTTACGGACTATCTACAGATGGAAAAGAAAGCGTCAAAAAATACAGAAGTCTCCTATCAGCGCGATCTTCGAAAGCTGGCAGTTTTTTTGAAGGAGCACGGAATAGAAAAACCGGAGCAGATGAATGCAACGGTTTTAAATTCTTATTTATTATATCTGGAGCGGGAACACTTCTCCCCGGCAACGATCTCGCGCAGCATTGCGGCGATTCATATGTTTTGCCAATATGCATGTCAGGAGGGAAAAATGGTATCTGACCCGTCGAAAGCACTGCAGCCACCGAGGGTTGAGCGGAAAATGCCGGAGATCCTTTCCATCGCAGAGGTCGATCTGCTGCTTCGCCAGCCCAAAACCGACACGCCAAAGGGGATCCGCGACAAAGCAATGCTGGAAATGCTGTATGCGACCGGTATCCGCGTCAGTGAGCTGATCCATTTGAAGATACAGGATGTCAACCTTATGATGGGCTACATCACCTGCCGCGATGAAAAGGAGCGGATCGTTCCGTTCGGCGGACCGGCGAAAAAGGCGTTGGAGCAGTATCTGGGGAGTGCGCGCGCAGCCCTGATGCATGGACGGGAGGATGATGTATTGTTTGTCAACTGCTCCGGAGGTTCGATGAGTCGTCAGGGATTCTGGAAAATTCTGAAATCCTATGCGAAATCCGCAGGCATTACGGCGGATATTACGCCGCATACCCTGCGCCATTCGTTTGCAACCCATCTGCTGCAAAACGGTGCGGACTTAAAGAGTGTCCAGGAGATGATGGGACACGCCGATATTTCGACGACGCAGATGTATCTCCACCTTGGTGTGAATAAAATCAGGGATGTGTACCGGAAGGCACATCCGAGAAAGTAAAGGTGGAACAGAAAAGTAAAACGATAGAAAAACCTCCGCCGCAGACTGGTGAAAAACTGCAGCGAAGGTTTTTGATGTTTTTAGGGTGTTGAGAAAATTTAGCACTCCTCAGCGATATCATAAATCAGGCGTTCGGTCTGATCCCAGCCAAGGCACGGGTCAGTGATGGATTTACCATAGACATGATTTCCGCATCCGATTTTCTGATTGCCAGGCTCCAGATAGCTTTCGATCATAACACCTTTTACGAGACTTTCGATATCCTTGTTGCATCGTCTTGTGTGCAGAACGTCTTTGACGATACGGATCTGCTGCTCGTATTTCTTTCCGGAGTTGGAATGGTTGGCATCGATGATGGTAGCCGGGTTTACGAGATGTGTTTCGTTGTATTTCTCCAGCAGAAGCTGAATGTCCTCGTAGTGATAGTTCGGCACGGAGTTGCCGTGCTTGTTGGTCGCACCGCGGAGAATGGTGTGCGCCAGCGGATTTCCGCTTGTCTTTACCTCCCAGGTACGGTAAATAAAGGAGTGGGAGCCCTGTGCGGCAATGACGGAGTTGATCATAACAGAAAGATCACCGCTGGTCGGGTTTTTCATGCCGGCCGGAATGTCGATGCCGGAAACAGTCAGACGGTGCTCCTGGTTTTCTACGGAACGTGCGCCGACCGCAACATAGGAGAGAATATCGGACAGATAGCTCCAGTTGGACGGATACAGCATTTCGTCTGCAGAAGTCAGATCAGTCTCTTCTACTACACGCATATGCATTTTACGCATGGCGATCAGGCCGTGCAGCAGGTCCGGCTTTCCTTCCGGGTCCGGCTGATGAACGATACCTTTGTAGCCTTCACCTGTGGTACGCGGTTTGTTGGTATAGACACGCGGGATGATGATCAGTTTGTCGGATACTTTGTCGGCAACCTTTGCCAGACGGTGATTGTACTCCAGAACAGCGTCTTCGTTGTCTGCGGAGCAAGGTCCTACGATAACAAGAAATTTATCGGAATCCCCGGTAAAGACTTTTGCGATTTCAGCGTCACGCTGTTTTTTGATTTCGGTTGCGCGGGCGCTTAAGGGATATTGTTCCCGGATCTCTGTTGGGGTGGGAAGTTTTCTTACAAATTCAAGGCTCATTTTCGTTCTCCTTTATCTTAGATGCACTTCTTTTCTAGCTGCGGACAGAGGAGCGTTCTTGTGTGCCCCGTCGCAAACTATCTATAAATTATAATACATAACGCGAAGATTGTCGATATTTTTTCGGCGAAAATTCTGTTTCTCTTAAAAAAGATAGAAAAAAGGTATCAATGAACAGCAAATCCGTTTGCAGATTCCCGATGCAGGAACAAAAGTGCCATTGTCATAATGGTAAGTTCACTTGCAAGAATACCATAGAGATAGCCACGGATGCCTAAAACCGGGACGAGAAAAAGAATTGCAAGAATACGAATTACATCTCCGGCAAGGTTCTGGAAAAAAACGAGAGAAGTTTTTCCAAGGCCGTTTAAAATGCTTCCAAGTATCGTTTCCAGATAGAGAAAAGGACTTAAAAATGAAAGGATACGCAGAAAAACGCCGACTTCTTCGTTTTGAAAAAGGAAACGTCCAAGCCACGGACCGAAAAAGAAAAAGGCAAAAACAGCGGAAGTGCCAAGCAGCACACAGAAAGAAATTGTATAACGGATCGTGTCTGATATTTGCTCCGGCGTACCGTCGGCCTGCTGTTTTGCTACGCCGGGCAGAAGCATGACGGACACCGCGTGGGTGATGGCAGATGGAAAAAAGATCATCGGAAGTGCCATACCGGTGAGAATGCCATACTGCGAGAGCGCTGCTTTCCGGGAAAGACCGAAAGTGACCAGACAGCCGGGGAGCAGAGCACTTTCAATGCTGTGGAGGACATTCAGAAGAATACGGTTCAGCGTAAGCGGAAGATTCAAAACGGCAAGCTCTCGGAAGGTATCGTACCAGAGGGTCTTTTCTTTGAAAAAAACAGAAATCGGGCGGTGTTTCTGAGGGGACCTGCTGTGCGAGACGGACAGGCAGGCCATCAGAAAGAGACACGAAAAGAGTTCGCCGGCGGCAGTACCGAATGCAGCGACAGCGGCAGAGGGGAGGCTTGTGGAAAGACAGAAAAGCCAGGCAAGGTAGGAAGCGCCCATGCGCACGAACTGTTCCAAAAGCTGGCAAAAAGAAGGCAGTGCCGTCTGATTCTGGCCAAGATACCATGCCGAGAGACAGTTGTGGATCCCGGAGGGGAGAATGCCGAGTGATAAAATCCGGAGGAGCAGAATCGTCCGCGGCTCAAAAAGAAGCCGTGTTCCGATAAAATCCGCGCTGAAAAAGAGAAAGATGGAGGCGGAGAAGGAAAGTATCACTACAATGCCGCATCCGGCCGCCAGACAGATCTTTGCCCGTCTGGAATCCTTTTTGGCAAGGTACGATGCGACAAAGCGCGAGAGCACCGTCTGCATGCCGCCTGCGCCAAGGGAGAGCATCAGTGCGTAGAGTGGTGTGGCGAGCTGGTAGATACCAAAGGCTTCCGCACCGATCCGGCGCGACAGGAATATTCTATAGAGAAATCCAAGAATTCTGCAGATGATCCCGGACGCGGTCAGGATCAGTGTGCCAAGAAGAAGCGTGTTCTTTCTTGTGATTTTCAGCATGGGATAGACTCCTTTCACGGCATTGCGCAGATAGTCTAAAATATGCGAAAAAACTCCTTGACAGAACCCCGTGATAGGTGCTATTCTGAGTGAGAAATAAATCCGATTAAAACTGTCGGAATTGGAAAACGACAGCACAGGAAAAAGGAGAACCAGGAATGAAATTATCGACCAAAGGAAGATATGGTCTGCGTGCCATGATCGATCTGGCGAGTCACGAAGAAGAGGGTGCAGTGTCCATTGCCAGCATTTCAGAACGCCAGAATATCTCAGAGAGCTATCTGGAGCAGCTGGTGCGTCCGCTTCGAAAAGCCGGATTCATTGAGAGTGTGCGGGGAGCAGGCGGTGGATATGTACTTGCAAAACCGGCAGATTCCATTTCGGTAGGAGATGTTCTCCGTGTGCTGGAGGGCGGACTCGAGGCAGTCACGTGCTCGGTCAATGAAGGCCTAGGCGGCTGCGATGCGGCCGATTTCTGCGTCACGCGTTTTGTGTGGCAGAGGATCAATGAGGGAATTACGAACGCTGTGGATTCCATCAGCCTCGGAGAGCTGGTTCAGCAGAGCCGGCAATTAGAGAAAAACAGAAACAGCGATAGAAATGACAAGGAGTGAACAACAATGATTTATCTGGACAATGCGGCAACAACAAAAACAGCCCCGGAAGTTGTCGAGGCTATGCTTCCTTATTTCAGCGAATACTACGGAAATCCATCCAGTATTTATGCAATTGCAGGAAAAAGCAAAGAAGCCATCACCAAAGGAAGAGAGCAGATCGCAAACGTGCTCGGCGCAAAACCGGAGGAAATTTATTTCACAGCCGGCGGCAGCGAGTCCGATAACTGGGCGTTAAAAGCTACCTTTGAAGCATATAAAAATAAAGGAAACCACATCATCACCACAAAAATCGAGCATCATGCGATTCTTCATACCTGTGAGTATCTGGAAAAAGAGCGCGGTGCGAAAATCACCTATATCGGCGTCGATGAGAACGGCGTTGTCAATCTGGATGAACTCGAAGCAGCCATCACACCTGAGACCATTCTGATTTCCGTTATGGCGGCAAACAACGAAATCGGAACGATTCAGCCGATCAAGGAAATCGGAAGAATTGCAAAAGAACACAATATTTTATTCCACACAGATGCCGTACAGGCATTTGGCCAGATCCCGATCAATGTGGATGAGTGCAATATTGATATGCTCAGTTCCAGCGGTCATAAGATTAACGGACCGAAAGGAATCGGCTTCCTTTACATCCGAAAGGGTGTGAAAATCCGCTCCTTCGTACACGGCGGTGCGCAGGAAAGAAAACGCCGTGCCGGGACAGAAAATGTACCGGGCATCGTAGGATATGGAGTTGCGGCAGAGCGTGCGGCAAGAACTATGGCGGAGCGTACCGCAAAAGAAATCGAAGTACGTGATTATCTGATCAACCGCATATTAACCGAGATTCCGAACTGCCGTCTGAACGGCGATCCGGTAAAACGTCTGCCGAACAACTGCAACATCAGCTTTGAATTCATCGAGGGAGAGTCCCTTCTGATCATGCTGGATATGAAAGGTATTTGCGCATCCAGCGGTTCTGCATGTACTTCCGGATCCCTGGATCCGTCCCATGTACTGCTGGCCATCGGACTGCCGCACGAGAAAGCACACGGTTCCTTACGTCTGACTTTAAGTGAGGAGATCACAAAAGAGGACGTTGATTTTGTTGTAGAGCAGATTAAAGCGATCGTAGACCGTCTGCGCAGCATGTCCCCGCTGTATGAGGATTACATCAAAAAACAGCAGGGTAAATAAGTTTAAAAAAATAAGACAGTCCATCCAGAAAGCCGGTACAGAAAAATTCAGGTAAAAGCTGTGCCGGAGGAGGACTGCTTTGAAATAGTTCAGGAGGAAGAATAACAATGTACAGTGAAAAAGTAATGGATCATTTCCAGCATCCGAGAAATGTAGGAGAAATTGAGAACGCAAGCGGTGTAGGTACCGTTGGAAATGCAAAATGCGGCGATATCATGAGAATGTATCTTGACATCGACGATAACGGCATCATTCAGGACTGCAAATTCAAAACCTTCGGCTGCGGCGCCGCAGTTGCAACCAGCAGTATGGCAACCGAGCTGGTAAAAGGAAAAACCATCCAGGAAGCTCTGGAAGTAACCAACAAAGCTGTTATGGAAGCACTCGACGGACTTCCGCCGGTCAAAGTTCACTGTTCTCTGCTTGCAGAAGAAGCAATTCACGCTGCACTCTGGGATTACGCAGAGAAACACCACATCAAGATCGAAGGTCTTGCAAAACCGAAGTCTGATATCAGCGAGGGCGAGGAAGAGGAAGAATACTAAGTATGGGAAAAAAGAAAGTAGTCGTTGGAATGTCCGGCGGCGTAGATTCCTCGGTGGCAGCGTATCTCCTGAAAAAAGCAGGATACGATGTCATCGGGGTGACCATGCAGATCTGGCAGGATGAGGCCGAGACAGTCCAGGAGGAAAACGGGGGCTGTTGCGGCCTCTCTGCTGTTGATGATGCAAGGCGCGTGGCACAGGTGCTGGACATTCCGTATTATGTCATGAACTTCAAAAAAGAGTTCCGTGAGAACGTCATGGACTATTTCACGAACGAATATCTCTGCGGCAGAACACCGAACCCGTGTATCGCCTGCAACCGCTATGTGAAATGGGAAGCGTTGCTTCAGCGCAGTCTTTCCATTGGAGCGGACTACATTGCGACCGGACATTATGCAAGAATCGAACAGCTTGCCAATGGACGGTATGCGATTGCAAATTCGGTAACAGCGGCAAAAGACCAGACGTATGCACTGTATAATCTGACCCAGGAGCAGCTTTCGCATACGCTGATGCCGGTCGGAGACTACACAAAAGATCAGATTCGTGAGATTGCAGCAAAAATCGGTCTTCCGGTAGCAAAAAAGAAGGATTCCCAGGAAATCTGCTTCGTGCCGGATCAGGATTACGCTTCCTTTATCCAGAACGAGACAGGAATCGTGGCACCGAAAGGCAATTTCGTGAATACAAAGGGTGAAATCCTCGGTACCCATGAGGGGATTACCCATTACACCGTAGGACAGCGCCGCGGACTCGGCCTTCCGATGGGACACCGCGTGTTCGTACTGGAAATCCGTCCGGAGACGAACGAGGTTGTGGTCGGCGAAAATGAAGAGGTTTTCGCAAAAGTAGTAAAAGCAAACAAAGTAAACTATATGGCAATTCCGCCGCTGGAACTTGGAGAAGAGCTCTCCTGCACCGCAAAAATCCGGTACGGGCACAAAGGCTCCCCGTGCGTGATCAAACGGACCGGGGAAGATGAGATTACCTGTACCTTCCCGGACGGCGTGCGTGCTCCGACACCGGGACAGGCTGTTGTCTTCTACGTGGACGGCTGTGTCGGCGGAGGCGGAACGATTACGGAGGCCGAAAGATGAAAATAGCGGACTGTCATATGCACAGTTTCTTTTCAAGTGACAGCGAAGCACCAACAGAAGAGATGGTAAAACGGGCAGTCGAGCTGGGACTTCCGGCAATCTGCCTGACGGATCACTACGATATGGATTACAGTACCGGCGAGTTCCAGCTCGATACACCGGCATATGCGGCAAAAATCCGGGAACTGCAGGAAAAATACCACGACAGAATTGATATCCGATTCGGCGTGGAACTGGGACTGCAGCTCCACTTAAAAGAACGGATGGAAGAGTATGTAAATGCGTGGCCGTTCGACTACGTGATCGGCTCCATGCATGTCATTGACGGAAAAGACCCCTATTATGAGGATGCTTTCCCGGACTGGACAGCAGAAGAGCTGTACCGGGCGTATTTTCGGGCTACAGCAGAAAATATCCGGTTCTTCCACAATTTCCAGACGCTTGGTCATCTGGATTATGTGGTACGCTACTGCAGAGAAAAGGGAAAAGATTACAGCTACCGCGCATTTGCGGACGAGATCGATACCATTTTAAAAGAGCTGATTCAGTACGATATCGCGCTGGAAATCAACACCGGCGGCTACAAGGCAGGCCTTGGCGTGCCGAATCCGACGCCGGATGTCATCAGAAGATACCGGGAACTGGGCGGCGAAAAGATCACCTTCGGTGCCGATGCCCACAAACCGGAACATATAGCGTTTCATTTCGCGGACGCGGCAGCCATCGCGCAGGAAGCTGGATTCCGGTACTACGTGCGGTTTAAAGAGAAGAAGCCGGAATATCTGCCGATCCAATAGAAAACGCGCAGGAAAAGCCGGAAAAAGCCCCAGAAAGGCTGGATTCCGGCTCTTTCTGCAATAGACGGATCTTTCGAAATTTTGCAGAAATACGGATTGGCATCCGGCTTCTTCACAAATTTTAGAAATAATTTCGTATTTTCTTGAAAATAGAACTTGAATTTTCCGACGAAATTAGGTATTATACAGATAAGGTTGATGTTTCTTTAACAAAGTACAGAGACTCAAAATTAAAATTCACTTTTTAGGAGGAATTGAAAATCATGGCAGTAAAAGTAGCAATCAATGGTTTTGGCCGTATCGGACGTCTTGCATTCAGACAGATGTTTGGAGCAGAAGGTTATGAAGTAGTAGCAATCAACGATTTAACATCCCCGAAGATGTTAGCTCATCTGTTAAAATATGACTCTTCTCAGGGAAAATATGCTCTGGCTGATACCGTAACATCTGATGAAGATTCCATCACAGTAGATGGCAAAAACATCAAAATCTATGCTTTCCCGGATGCTAACAACTGCCCATGGGGAGAGCTTGGCGTAGACGTAGTTCTGGAGTGCTCCGGATTCTACACCTCCAAAGCAAAAGCTCAGGCACACATCAATGCAGGCGCCCGTAAAGTAGTTATCTCCGCTCCGGCTGGTAACGACCTTCCGACCATCGTTTACAATGTAAACCATGAGACCCTGACAGCAGACGATAACATCATCTCCGCTGCATCCTGCACCACAAACTGCCTTGCACCTATGGCAAAAGCTCTGAACGAACTGGCTCCGATCAAATCCGGTATCATGGTTACTATCCATGCTTACACTGGAGATCAGATGACTCTGGACGGACCGCAGAGAAAAGGCGATCTGAGAAGATCCCGTGCAGCTGCAGTTAACATCGTTCCAAACAGCACCGGTGCTGCAAAAGCAATCGGCCTTGTTATTCCGGAACTGAACGGCAAACTGATCGGTTCTGCACAGCGTGTTCCAACCCCAACCGGTTCTACCACAATCCTTACAGCAGTTGTAGAAGGAACTGTAACTGTTGACGAGATCAACGCAAAAATGAAAGCATCTGCAACCGAGTCCTTCGGATACAACACAGATGAAATCGTATCTAGCGATATCGTTGGAATGA
>ENA-OQRA01001163-OQRA01001163.1-human-gut-metagenome-genome-assembly--contig:-NODE-1163-length-14669-cov-5.282879_pt1 | contig 14669 bp, 16 predicted proteins | sample MGYA00243238_ERZ505106 | MGnify/ENA primary metagenome ERZ505106 (study PRJEB26097, sample SAMN02711298) | human gut metagenome | biome: Gut microbiome | host: Homo sapiens | place: Denmark...
GTCAGTACGCAAAATTTACTCGCAAATCACTCTTGTTCAATTATGCGGTATTGCCTTAAAAACAAAAAAATCAACACGATTGCCGCTGTTCCGGGCACAGGCTCCGGACGGCGGCTTTCTTTATTATGAAAAAAACAAAGGGATTTCCTCTTGCATTTTTCACATGAAACCTGTATGATGATAAGTAGTTTTATAATACGAAACGAAGGGAGCCTGTCATATGGCCGAACATTCCCCGGTTCAGTCGCTCGACCGGGCCTTTGACCTGCTGGAGATTTTATGCCGGTCGCGCGGCGGCATGACGATCGGTGCGCTGTCTGCGGAGACCGGGCTGCACAAGTCCACCGTGCACCGTCTGCTTACGAGCATGTGCATGCGCGGCTATGTGCAGCGCGACGCGGAGACCAGCATGTACCGCGCGGGCATGCGCCTGTGCGAGATGTCGAGCTATATCGTAGATAATCTGGACGTTGTCGACCGGGCGCGCGCCGTGTTGGAGCGCCTCGGCCGCGAGACGGACGAGACCGTTCACCTCGTCATGCGGGACGAACGGGATGTTGTCTATATCCATAAGATCGACGGCGGAAACAGCGCCATCCGTATGTTTTCGCGCATCGGCATGCGCCTGCCGCTTTACTGCACGGGCGTGGGCAAGGCGATCCTTGCGACATGGCCGAGGTCGGAGGCGCGCGCGGTCTGGGAAGCGAGCGACGTTTACGCATGGACGGAGAATACGATTACCGACGAGGAAGCGTTTTTCCGCGAGATCGACAAGGTGCGCCAGCTCGGCTACGCGCTCGATAACGAGGAGAACGAGGTGGGTGTCCGCTGCATCGCGGCGGCGATACCGGACTACCGCGGCCGGGCATTTTATGCGATCTCGCTGTCCGCGCCGACCGCCCGTATGGCAGACGAGCGCATCATGCAGCTGCGCGGTCCGCTGCTGCGCGCGAGCCGCGACATCGCGCAGGCGCTCGGCGGCAGCACGGGACGCTGACGAGGGGGATGGCCTGCGCAGGGGGAGCCTGCGGACGAGGTGCATCCTGTGAAGCCGGAATACAGCCCGAATATTGACATTGCGGCGCGGCTGTTGTAAAATAGTATCACCATATTGCAAACGCGATGAAGGGGAAAGTACGCAGCGAGGTACGGCAAAGCGAGTTTCGGACGGTGGGAGCGAAACGCGGAGGGCGCGGCGGAAAATGGCTCCGGAGCGCCGCACCGAACCGTTCGGCAAGGCTGCGGCGGCGCCGTCCTGCCGTTATCGGGGCGAAGGGTAAGTTTTTACCTGCTGAGGCGCACGTTCGTGAGGACGGCGCAAAACAAGGTGGTAACACGGAAGCGTGCGGCTCCCGTCCTTGAATGGCCTGGGTGCCATTGGAGGGCGGGAGCTTTCTGATGCAGTCTGACACAGGATAAGAAAATCACGCAAAACGTTATCAATAAAGGAGAGTATCAACCAATGGAGAAGAAACCGTATTATATCTCGACGGCGATCGCATACACCTCTGCGAAGCCGCACATCGGCAACACCTATGAGATCGTGCTGGCCGACGCGATCGCGCGCTACAAGCGCATGACCGGCTATGATGTCTACTTCCAGACCGGCACCGACGAGCACGGCCAGAAGATTCAGGAGAAGGCAGAGGCTGCCGGCATCACGCCGCAGCAGCATGTCGACAAGGTCGCGGGCGAGGTCAAGGCGATCTGGGATCTGATGAACACCACTTACGATAAGTTCATCCGCACCACCGACCCGATGCACGAGAAGAAGGTGCAGAAGATCTTCAAGAAGCTGCACGATCAGGGCGATATCTACAAGGGCGCGTACAAGGGCAAGTACTGCAAGCCGTGCGAGTCCTTCTGGACCGAGAGCCAGCTCAAGGACGGCTGCTGCCCGGACTGCGGCCGCCCGTGCGTGGACGCCGAGGAGGAAGCATACTTCTTCCGTATGAGCAAGTACGCCGACCGCCTGATGAAGCACATCGAGGAGCATCCGGAGTTCATCCAGCCGGAGAGCCGCAAGAACGAGATGGTCAACAACTTCCTGAAGCCCGGTCTTCAGGACCTGTGCGTTTCCCGTACCTCGTTCTCCTGGGGCATCCCGGTCGATTTTGACCCGGGTCACGTTGTCTACGTCTGGCTCGACGCGCTGACCAACTATATCACCTTCTGCGGCTACGACCCGGACGGCAATCACGACGAGCACTACAAGAAATTCTGGCCGGCGGACGTTCATCTGATCGGCAAGGACATCATTCGTTTCCACACCATCTACTGGCCGATCTTCCTCATGGCGCTCGGCGAGCCGCTCCCGAAGCAGGTATTCGGTCATCCGTGGCTGCTCGTCGGCGACGGCAAGATGTCCAAGTCGCTCGGCAACGTGATCTACGCGGACGATCTGGTCCGCCTGTTTGGCGTTGACGCAGTCCGCTACTACGTGCTGCATGAGATGCCGTTCGCGAACGACGGCGTGCTCTCCTACGAGCTGCTCTGCGAGCGCATCAACTCCGATCTCGCGAATGTTCTGGGCAACCTCGTCAACCGCACTATTGCCATGACCAAGAAGTATTTCGGCGGCATCGTTCCGGCGCCGACCGCACCGGAAGCGCTCGACGATGAGCTCAAGGCGGTTGCCCTCGGCCTGCCGGCGGCTGTCGAGAAGAAGATGGACACCCTGCACGTTGCGGACGCGATCGACGAGGTATTCGCGCTCCTGCGCCGCTCCAACAAGTATATCGACGAGACCATGCCGTGGGCGCTCGCAAAGGACGAGAGCAAAAAGGAGCGTCTCGGCACGGTCATGTACAACCTGCTCGAGGCCATCCGCTTTGCAGCCGTTGAGCTGAAGCCCTACCTGCCGGACACCGCAGACAAGATCTTCGCACAGCTCGGCATCGAGAACAAGGGCGTTGAGAGCCTTGCCTCCTTCGACGGCATGCAGGCCGGTCAGCCGGTCGGCGAAGCGTCCATCCTGTTCGAGCGTATCGACATCCCGAAGAAGCTGGCAGAGATCGAGGAGGAGAAGAAGGCAGCCGAGGCAGAGCAGAAGCCGGCTGTCGAGTTCCTGCCGGATATCCCGTTTGACGATTTCTGCAAGGTCGACATGACGGTATGCAAGGTCCTTGCCTGCGAGAACGTCAAGAAGAGCAGCAAGCTCCTCAAGTTCCAGCTGGATGACGGCTCGGGTACGCCGCGCCAGATCCTCTCCGGCATCGCAAAGTATTACAAGCCGGAGGAGCTTGTCGGCAAGACGGTCGTCGCCGTCACCAACCTGCCGCCGCGCAAGATGATGGGGCAGGAGTCCAATGGCATGCTGCTGTCCGCAGAAAAGGACGAGAAGCTGAATCTTCTCATGCTGAGCGACAGCATCCCGGCCGGCGCAAAGCTCTGCTGAACATGCCGCGGAACTACAGTTCCGCCGGCAGGTGTGTTCTGACTACGCAGAACACGAGTCGTCCGAAAGTTCCCATGCGGAAACTTTCTCCCTCTTAAAGTATAAAAACCGAGGCACATGTCCTCGATTTTTGCTCTCATTGAATTTTTAAGGATAGAGGCCTACGGGCTGCGTTTGCGCAGCAAACGCTTTTTCATGCGCGCTGCCGCGCGGCTGCTGTTTTGTGTAAAATTGAATTTTTTCGACGGACTGAGAGCGCAGACATTTTGTCTGCGCTCTTTTCTTATGCGTTCCACCCGGTCTTCTCCTGCTCAGAACGCAGGAGCTTTTCGTATTCCTCGCGTGCGAGCGTCGAAATATTGTGCAGGATACGCTCCTGCGTCTGCAAATACAGCTTGCGCAGACAGCGCGGCGTGCATTTGCCTGCCTCGACCTGCGCATCGTGCGCAAGCGACTGAATGAGGGCGGTGACGGTCGTGCGGCCGACCGGCGTGCCACGCCGCGTGATGAAGATCGGTCCCGACAGAATGCCCTCGCGCCCGGCAAAGTCCAGAAGCTCCTCCTTCAGACAGCCGCACAGCTGCATATCATATTCCGGCAGACCGCCGGCCTGCGCGGCGCTTACCGTGACCGCATCGAGCAGATGCACGGGAAGTCCGGTCGTGCCGAGCAGCTTGACAAGCAGGTAGGCGCGTTCCTTTTCGAGGATGCGCGCGGTCTGGAGCAGACGCAGATATTCCTCGCGCGTCAGCTCGGGCTGCTCGGTCTCGGGCAGGGGTGCGGGCATGACCTGCCAGCCGCGCCGCCCGCAGAAGGCGAGCAGGCTGTTCGCGGCGGAGACCGCGCTGTTGATGGTGCTCGGACAGTAGCCCTGCTCGCGCAGCGCCTCGGGCCATCGGCGCATCGCGTCATGGCTCAGCCTGCGTCCGGGCAGAAAGCCGCACAGCTTGCCAAGGCTGTTGCGGTAGCATTTCAGCGTTTCCTCGGTGCGGCCGCGGCTTTGCAGATCGGTCAGAAAGGTTTCGGTCAGGGTATCGTCGAGCAGAATGACGTCCTCAGAGACAGCTGTCATTATGTGCACGCTCCTTTGTGTTAATTCGGATTATGTGAGCTCATTATAGCGCAGGGACGGGCGCGAAAACGGTCGAATGGCGGCGGCGGACAGCAGTGTTTTTCCGGACGAGCCGCTCATAGAATGGAGCAGGTGATGAAACATGGGAAACAGACAGGATGGGGCATGGATGCAGGCGATCGCGTGCCTGCCGGAGGAGCGCGCCGCCGCGCTCAGCAGGGTTGCGGAGCAGGAACGGATCGAGGAGCTGCGGCTGCGCTGCGGCGAAGCGCCAAGCGTGCGCATCGGCGGGGCGGAGCGCCCGCTGTCGCTCGCGCCGGTGACGGCGGACGAGCTGCGCGAAACCGTCAGCCGCGCGGCGCGGTACTCGGTACACAGCTATGCAGAGAGCATGCGGCAGGGCTTTCTGCCGCTCGAGGGCGGCCACCGGCTCGGTCTGTGCGGCACAGCGGTCGCAGAGAACGGCAGCGTCACGGGCGTGCGGCGGATTTCCTCGCTCAATCTGCGCGTAGCGCGGCAGATCGACGCGCTGGATGATATTATTGCACCGTATATCGGGGAGGGGGCGCCGTTTTCGCTGCTCGTGCTCGCACCGCCCGGCTGCGGCAAGACGACGCTCGTGCGCGAGTGGGTGCGGCTCGTTTCGGACGCCGGGCACACTACAGCCGTTGCGGACGAGCGCGGCGAGATCGCAGGCCTTGCCGAGGGCGTGCCGCAGTTCCGTATCGGGCGCTGTACGGACATCCTGGAGGGATGCACGAAAAAGCAGGCGGCGCTCATGCTGCTGAGGACCATGTCTCCGGCGCTTGTCGCGATGGACGAGATCACTTCGCCCGAGGACATCGAGGCGGTCGCGCTCTGCGCCCACTGCGGCACGGCGGTGCTCGCCGCCGCGCATGCGGCCGGGCCCAGCGACCTGCGGCGCAGACCGCTCTACCGGCGGCTGCTGTCGCTCGGCGTGTTCGAGCGGGTGCTGACGATCGAGCAGAAGGACGGGAAACGAAGCTATCGAATGGAGAAAACGGAGGGAACGACATGCTGAAACTGATCGGCTCGGTGATGATCTTCGGCTCGTGCGCCGCACTCGGACTGAACGCGCGGCGTGAGCTGCGGCGCAGAGTCGCGGCGGCGGACGCCATGCTGCTCGCGCTGCGGCTGATGGAGAACGAGATCACCGCGCGCCGCACGCCCATGCCCGAGATCATCGACCTGCTCGCGAAGAACGAGAACGCGGTCGTCCGGCAGATCTTTTCCGGCGTGCGCCGCCGGATGCGTGAGCGCAGCGGCCTGTCGCTCAGCTATCTCTGGTGTGCAGGCATGCGCGCGGCGCAGGCGGACGCCGGTCTCGGCCGGGAGGAGTGCGGCGTGCTGTGCGATGCGGCGAATTTCCTCGGACGGTATGACGCTTCCGAGCAGAAGGCCGCCATCGACACGGCGCTGCATCGTTTGCAGATGCTGCGCGAGCTGGCTTTTGCCGAGCTGCGCGACCGGGGCAGCCTGTACCGCACCTGCGGCATCGCGGCCGGCCTGCTCGTTATTCTGGTGCTTGTCTGAAGCGGAGGGGGAAAACGATGGACGTTGATTTGATCTTCCGCATTGCGGCGGTCGGCATCCTCGTCGCAGTGCTGGGGCAGCTGCTGACGCGGTCGGGGCGGGACGAGCAGGCGCTCATGACGACGCTCGCGGGCCTGATCGTGGTACTTATGCTGATCGTCGAGCAGATCAGCCGGCTGTTCAGCATGATGAAGAGCGTGTTCGGGTTTTGAGCGGCGCCGGACTGCTCGCGGGCATCGTCGTGCTCACGCTCGTGCTGTCGCTCACGCTCAAAAAGGACGCGCCCGTCATCGCGTTCCTGCTCGTGCTCGCAGCCGGAGTCGTTCTGCTGCTCCGGCTCGGCGAGGCGGCGCAGAGCACGATGCAGCGCTTTTCCGCGCTGCTCGCGCGGGGCAATCTCGGCGCAGAGCTGTACGGGCCGGTGCTGCGCGTCGTCGGCATCGCGGTTCTCGTGCGCATCCTCGCGGCGCTCTGCCGCGATGCAGGCCAGTCCGCGCTTGCGGCGAAGGTGGAGCTTGCCGGGACGGTGCTCGCATTCGGCGCGGCACTGCCCCTGCTCGAACAGGTGCTGACCTTTCTCACAGAATGGACGGTATGATGAAAAAACGGATGAAAATTCTGGCGGCGGTTTTGCTGCTGCCGCTTGCTCTGTGCCTGTCCGCCGGGGCGGCGGAGGCGGACGCGCAGCGCGGACAGGACGAGGCGGCGCTGCGGAGCGCGGTGACGGGCGAGGCGCAGCCGTATCTTGCGGGCACGGACGGGCAGGACGTTGCAGGCTCGTTCGCACGGCTGCTCCGAAATGCCGTGCCGGACGCGAAAAGCGCGTGGGCGAAGGCGGCCGGCAGTCTCGGCGCGGCGGCCGGCATCGTTATCCTGACGGCGGCGGCGCGCGGCTTTTCCGAGGCGGCAGGGGGCGCGGCGAACGATGCGGTCGACATGGCCGGGGCGCTCGGCATCTCCGCTGTGCTGCTCCGGGACTTTTCGGGCGTGCTGTCACTCTGCCGGTCGGCGCTCGACGGCATCAGTGTGTTTTCCGCGACGCTCCAGCCGGTCCTCGCGGCGGCGCTCTCGATGGGCGGCAGCGCCGTGACCGCCACGACGCTTCAGGTCGCCTCCATGTTCGCCTTTGACCTCGTCCTTCGATTGATCGAAGGCCTGCTCGTGCCTGCGGTGTGCGTATATCTCGCGGTCACGGTCGTGGATGCGGCCGCCGGGAACGGCGTGCTGCGCGGGCTTGCAGAGGGCATCGGCAGCCTGTCGGCCGGAGCGCTCAAGCTCATACTTACGCTGTTCACCGCATATCTTGCCGTAGCGGGCGGCGTTTCGGGGAACGTGGACCGCGTCGCGCTCAAAACGGCGAAGTTCGCGGTCTCGGGCGCGGTCCCGGTGGTCGGCGGCGTCATGTCGGATGCGGCGGAGACCGTTCTGTCGGGTGCGGTGCTGCTGCGCGGCTCGGTCGGCGTTTTCGGCATGATATGCGTCACGGCGATCTGTCTCGCGCCCTTTGTCCGCGCCGGGGCGTGCTATCTGTGCTTCAAGGCAGGCGCGGCCCTGCTCTCGCCCCTGTGTTCGGACAGCCTCAGGCGTCTGCTCTCGGGCATCGGCACGGGGTTCGGTCTGCTGCTCGGCATGCTGAGCGCCGCCTGCACCATTCTGTATCTGGAACTTGTTTATGCTGTTGCGATGGTGAAACCGTTATGAATGAACTGCTGCATACCATTCTGCTGCGCGTGACGCTTGCCGGGGCGGCGTCCGCAGCGGCACTGCGCATGGCCGGGAGCGGCGCGATGCGCGAGACAGTGCGTCTCGCGGCCGGTCTGCTCATGCTCGCGGCTCTTTTACAGCCGCTCGGCAGTCTGCGCTCTGCCGGGTGGAGCGTGTCCGCCGCACCGGACACGCAGGCGATACGCGAGACCAACATGCAGACCGCGATGAGCGCGGTCGCGTCGAGCATCGCAAAGGCGCTCGAGAGCCGCGCCGTCGCCGAGGGCTACGACTGCCGCTTTACGGTCACGATGGCGACCGACGAGAGCGGTATTTTACAGGTAGACCGCGTGACCGTGCACTGCGGCGCGGACGATATTGCGCATCTCAGGGAGATACAGGAGCTTGTGACGAGCGAATGCGGCGTCCCGGCGGAGCGGCAGGAGGTGATCGCACGATGAATACGGAAAAACTGCACGAGCTCTGCGCGCGGCTGCGGCCGCTCGCGAAAAAATACCGCGCGGCACTCATTGTCCTGCTCGCGGGCGTGCTGCTGCTCGTGTCGGGCGGCCGGGAGGAAAAAACGGACGCCGCGCAGACGCAGACCGGCGCGGACAGCTTTTCGCTGAGCGATTTCGAGACACAGCTCTGCCGCCGCCTGTCTGCGATCGACGGCGCAGGCCGGGTCGAGCTGATGCTCTCGCTCGAGCAGACCGGGGAGGCGGTGTATGCGGTCAACACGAGAGAGACCGGCGGCGCGGCCTCGAGCCGGGAGAGTGATGTCGCGGTCATTTCCTCGTCGGGCTACGGCGAGACCCCCGTGACGGTCAAAAATGTCCTGCCGACGTTCCGCGGCGCGATCGTGCTGTGCGACGGGGCGGAGAACGCCGCGGTCCGGCTCGCCGTAACGCAGGCTGTCGAGACGGTGTGCGGTCTGACGAGCGACCGCATCACGGTTCTGAAACGCGCCTCCGGCGCATAGAACGGTCATATGGAAATCTTTCACCGCATCGAGGAGGGCGAGCGTGATGAAAAAAATCAAGAAACGAGGCGCGGTCTACGGCGTGGTCGCACTGCTGCTGTGCACGGCGGCGTATCTCAACTGGAGCTATGTTGAGCCGCCGGCGGATCTGCTCCAGACCGACGGGAGCAGCGCGGACAGCGCTTCTGCTGCATCGGACGACGGCGCGACGGCGGGAGAGGATTATTTCGCATCCTCGCGTTTGACAAGAGAAAAGGCGCGCGACGAGGCGGTGAGCACACTGAAGGAGCTGTCCGAGAGCGCGGATGCGGACGAGACCGCGAAGGAGGACGCTGCCTCGCAGATCTCCGCGCTGGCCGCGGCCTCCGTGCAGGAGGCGAACATCGAGAGCCTCATCCGCGCAAAGGGCTATGCGGATGCGGTCGTCATGCTCTCGGACGGCTCGGCGAACATCGTGGTCTCGCCGCCGGAGGGCGGCCTGCAGGCGGACGATGTGACGAAGATACGTGATATCGTGGTCTCCGAGACCGGCATGAGCGCCGGACAGATCAAAATCGTCGAGGCCGGCAGCTGACAGCCTCATATTTTCCCTTTTCATTTTGCGCCCGATGTGATATACTCTTGCTAAAGGAGAGTGAGCACTATGGCGGATCATAAGGAATACTGGTCGACCGAGAGCGATCAGGGCTCTATTCGCATTTCTGAGGACGTTGTTGCCTCTATCGCGGCGCTTGCAGCCTCGGAGACCGACGGCGTGAGCGGTCTTTATTCCAGCGTAACGCGCGACATTGTCAGCTTTCTGAGCAAGAAGAACCTGTCCAAGGGCGTGCGCGTCGAGCTGGGCGAGGAGGACACCGTAAAGGTCGAGATCAGCTTTCTCGCGCTGTTCGGTCATAACATCTGCGAGGTCGCAAAGCAGGTACAGGACAACGTCAAGAGTCAGATCGAGTCGATGACCGGCCTGCATGTGGTCGAGATCAATGTACACGTCGGCGGCGTGACCTTCGCGCCTGCGGCAGAGGAAAAGGCCGCAGAGCCAGAGGAAAAGGCCGCAGAGCCGGAGGAAAAGCCGGCGCAGACCGCAGAAAAGCCTGCCGGGGAGCAGGAAGAAAACGCGGCCGAGTAAATCCGGAAAAATGTGCGGTGAGCGTCGGTCTCGCCGCACATTTTTTTATGCCCGGTACGCCGGACGCGGAAACGTCATGGGCAGCACCGCACAAGGGAAAACGGCAGCGCTCTGCGGAAATTTTGCGCTCCTGTGCAATTATGCGGTATTGCCCTTGCGTTTTTCTGTAAAATAGGATAAAATAAGATATTGATAGTATAAAAAACATGAATATCAGTTACCTTGATAAATAAAAACAGAGAAGGAGCCTGCCGCCGTGAACGAGAATGTGATGAGCAGAACAAAAGCAAGAGAGATCGCACTGCACCTTATCTTTGAGATGGGTTTTCAGCAGTTTGAGCCGGAAAATCTGGAGGAACGGCTGGACGAGAACATTATGCGCTCGCTCAAAACCGATGCCGAGATGTATGCAGGCAGGCTGAGCGTCGAGAACGCCGACTATATCCGCGCAGTCGTCAAGGGCGTTGCGACCCATGTGGACGAGCTTGACGGCGCGATCGAGCGCAACGCAAAGGGCTGGAAGCTGAACCGCCTGTCGCGCATGACCAAGGCTGTGCTGCGCCTTGCGATCTATGAGATGCGCTATGTGAGCGACGTTCCGGTCGGCGTTGCCATCAATGAGGCGGTCGCGCTCGACAAGATCTACGACACCGAGGAGGCTGCTGCCTTCATCAACGGCGTTCTGGGTGCGGTCGCGCGCGAGAAGCAGGAAAAGGACGAGACCGATGCCTGAGCGCTTTCTGGGGATCGATACGTCCAATTACCGCACCTCGGCTGCGGTCTATGACGCAGGCTCTGGCGAATGGTGCAACCGCGGCAGCCTGCTGACCGTGCCCGAGGGCGCGATCGGCCTGCGGCAGTCGGACGCACTGTTTCAGCACACCGTGCATCTGCATGAAAAAATCGAAGCTCTGCCGCAGGGCGAGGTGCGCGCAGTCGGCGTCAGCACCCGTCCGCGCGCGGTCGAGGGCTCGTATATGCCCTGCTTTCTGGCAGGAAAAAGCGTCGCGCACAGTGCGGCGCATTTGCTTTCTGTGCCGCTTTTCGAGGTATCCCATCAGCAGGGGCATATCGCGGCGGCGGCGCTGTCCGCCGGGCGGCTCGACCTGCTGGACAGCCGCTTCCTCGCGTGGCATCTGTCGGGCGGCACGAGCGAGCTGCTTTACGTCGAGTGCGGCGCGGACGGCCTGCCGGACTGCACCTGCATCGGCGGCACGACCGACCTTGCGGCCGGTCAGCTGCTCGACCGGGCGGGCGCACTGCTCGAGCTGCCGTTCCCGTCGGGCGCGGCGCTGGATGAGCTTGCGCTGACGGCAGAGCCGCAGAAGGGCTTCCGTCCCAGGGTGACGGATTGCAAATTCTCGCTCTCCGGCATGCAGAACCAGGTGGAAAATAAATTTAAGACCGAAAAGCCTGAGGACATGGCGCGATTCGCCCTCGAAACCGTGGCCAATGCGGTCATCAAGGCGACCGAACAGGCGAAGGAGCGCTATGACGTTCCGGTGCTGTGCGCCGGCGGCGTGATGGCGAGCCGGGTCATCCGCGCGCGCATGGAGAAGCGCTTCGGCAGCGGCGTCAGCTTTGCCGAGCCGACGCTCTCGGGCGATAACGCCGTAGGCGTGGCGGTGCTCGCGGCAAGACTGTACCGAAAAACCGGCGCAGACGGACAGTGAGCCTGTCGAAGATCTGCGCTTTTCCGACAAACAGAGTGTGAAATCATTATGGCAGCGATTTATACCGTATCTCAACTGAATAACGAAATCAAGGATCTTCTGGATGCCGTTCCGGGCTACCGCAGTCTGCTGGTGCAGGGTGAGATCTCGAACTACAAGGCGCACTCGTCCGGCCATCACTACATGACGCTCAAGGACCGGGACGCGGCCATCAACGCCGTCATGTTCCGCTCGGACGCCATGCGGCTCAAATTCCGGCTGGAGAACGGCATGAAGGTCATCGTCCGCGCGCGTGTCAGCTCGTTTCCGCGCACGGGTGCGGTGCAGCTTTATATCTCGGAGATCATTCCGGACGGCGCAGGCGCGCTGAACGTCGCCTTCGAACAGCTGAAGGCAAAGCTGCAGGCCGAGGGCCTGTTTGCCGAGGCACACAAAAAGCCGATCCCGGCCTGTCCGTCCTCCATCGCGCTCGTGACCTCGCCGACCGGTGCGGCGGTGCGCGACATGATCCGCATCCTCGGGCGGCGCTGGCCGCTCGCGAAAGTCGTGCTCTACCCGGCGCAGGTGCAGGGACAGGGTGCGGCGGAGAGCATCGCGCGCGCTCTCGCGCTCGCGAACGCGATCGGTGAGGCGGATGTCATCCTGTGCGGCCGCGGCGGCGGCTCGATGGAGGATCTGTGGGCGTTCAACGAAGAGGTGACGGCGCGGGCGATCTATGCTTCGGAGATCCCGGTCATCTCGGCGGTCGGCCATGAGCCGGACGTCACAATCGCGGACTTTGTCGCCGACCTGCGCGCCCCCACGCCATCCGGCGCGGCAGAGCTCGCGGTTCCAGACCGCGCAGACTGGAAGGCGACGCTCGAAATGTTGGACGCACGGCTGCGTGCGGCAGCGGGAAAGCAGACCAAAACGCGCAGAAGGCAGCTGCAAAGCCTGAGCGAGCGCCTGTCCGTGCGCACGCCCGTCCGCTATATCGCGGAAAAGCGGCTTGTGCTCGACACGCTGACCGAGCGCCTTCAGGGAACGGTCCCGGCGCGGCTTGCGCACGAAAGACAGCAGCTCCGGACGGCGCAGAACCGCCTGCTTGCGGCAGGCAGGGGAAATCTGCACCGCGCGAGACTGCGCTTCACGCAGACTGTCGCGTCGCTCGACGCGATGAGTCCGCTGCGCGTGCTGAGCCGCGGCTATGCGGTCGCGACAAAGGGCGCACGGGGCGCGGTCGTGACCGATGCCGCGGCGCTGAAGGAAGGGGATGCGCTGCACATCCGATTTGCAAAAGGCGCGGCAGACTGCCGCGTGATCCATACCGAGGAGGAACAATAAATGGCGGAAAAGACGTTTGAAAGCCAGATGGCGCGGCTCGAAGAGATCGTGCGTCTGCTGGAGCGCGGCGAAGCGCCGCTCGCGGAGAGCATGAAGCTGTTCGAGGAGGGCACAAAGCTGTCCGCCGCCCTCGGAAAGCTGCTCGACAAGGCGGAACAGAAGGTGACGGTCGTTCAGGAAAATCTCCAGGGCGAGGTAACAGAGCGTCCGTTCGACGCAGAGGAGGCGGCAAAATGACATTTTCCGAACAGCTGAGCGCGGATATTGCGCTGATCGAGCCGGCGCTCGAGGTCTATCTCTCGCGCGAGACGCATGAGGGCTACGACCGCATTTTCGAGGCGGCGAAATACTCCGCGATGGCGGGCGGCAAGCGCCTGCGTCCGGTGATCGTGCTCGAGTTCTGCCGCCTGCACGGCGGCGACATCAAAAACGCCCTGCCGTTCGCGTGTGCGCTCGAAATGATCCATACCTATTCGCTCATTCACGACGATCTGCCTTGTATGGACAACGACGATCTGCGCCGCGGCCGTCCGACTTGCCACAAGGCGTTCGACGAGGCGACGGCAGTGCTCGCCGGCGACGGTCTGCTGACCGCGGCGTTCGAGACCGCTTCGCAGGCAGACGTTCCGGCGGAGACCGCGCTGCGCTGCATCCGGATTCTGAGCGAGAACGCCGGCATGAACGGCATGATCGGCGGTCAGGTGCTCGACATGCTCGCGGAGCATCGCCGTATTTCCGAAACCGAGCTGCGCCTGCTCCAGAAGCTCAAGACCGGCTGCCTGCTGCGCGCCGCATGCGAGCTCGGCTGTGCGGCGGCCGGAAAGACCGATACAGAGAGCATCGAGGCCGCGCGCGCCTATGGCGATAAGCTCGGCCTTGCCTTCCAGATCGAGGACGATATCCTCGACATCGAGGGCGACGAGAAAACGCTCGGCAAGTCCATCGGCAAGGACGCGGCAAGCGAAAAATCGACCTTCCCGTCCCTGCTCGGTCTGGATGCGTGCCGAAAGCTCGCGGGCGAGCTGACCGAACAGGCCGTCGCGGCGCTCACGCCCTATGAAGGACGCGCGTTTCTGGAAACGCTCGCGCGCAGCCTGACCGGCCGCAAATCTTAAGATGTTAAAATTCTGCGTATTCTTCGTCTAATGTTGAAAAACGCTCGAATTTATGGTAAACTGAAAACAGTGACGTAGTATCCTAGTCAGTACATGCAATTCCCAAGACGGGCCTAAAAATCCGTAGACGGGCATATCGATGAAGTCTCTGGTGTTTGCTTCTTACGCCCAGTTTGGGGTGGATGCTGGAGGTTAAGGCCTGCGGGCGCGCTTCAATGGCATGAAGTACCGACCCTCTCGCCGTGGAGACCCGTGACTGTCGGACACCTATAGCATCCCTTTGGGGTTGATGGATGTCCAACGGCACGGGATGAAACCTGCAATGCGGTGCGGATGACCCTGTGAGGAATTGATCCCCCTCGCGCTGTTCAGAAACGCTGTGTGCAGTGTAGCCTGCCTTGAGTGGCCATGGTGAATATCGTATCCGCCTGCGGTTTCCCGGCCAGGAATGCCGTGGGAATTGACGGTTGAAACCATGTCTGCAAAAGAGGCTAAGAATTGTGTTGACTGCTGTGGAAATCACCTAGGCTATTCGTTTACGAGGCAGGCCGTGGATTGCAGTGCGGACTCAGTGGCAATTCGGTCCCGGTGATGGCAACATCCCGGCACGGACTTTAATGGGAAACCCCCTTGACGGCGACGCGAGTCGTTCCCTTTGGCGGCTCGGGAATCGCGCCGCTGGAGCTGACGTATACGAGATCGGAAGAGCGTCGTGTAGGGAAA
>ENA-OQRA01001172-OQRA01001172.1-human-gut-metagenome-genome-assembly--contig:-NODE-1172-length-14643-cov-3.323074_pt1 | contig 14643 bp, 10 predicted proteins | sample MGYA00243238_ERZ505106 | MGnify/ENA primary metagenome ERZ505106 (study PRJEB26097, sample SAMN02711298) | human gut metagenome | biome: Gut microbiome | host: Homo sapiens | place: Denmark...
TCGTTTTCCGAGGAAGAGGGTCAGGGGAAAAAGGGCTGGGTGCTTGTGTGCCTGGATGATTTCCCACTTGGCTGGGGAAAAATAAACAACGGAACGTTAAAAAATAAATATTATGCAGGATGGCGGATGGTATGAGTAAATTACGACTCGATAAATATCTGGCGGACATGGGTGTGGGAACACGCCAGGAAGTAAAGGCCCTGATCCGGAAGGGACGGGTGGCCGTAGACGGAATTACGGCAAAAGCCCCGGAACTGAAAGTCGACCCGGATGAAGCGCAGGTGACTGTGGACGGAAACAGCATTTCCTATGTGAAAATGGAATACTGGATGCTCCACAAACCGGCGGGTGTCGTCTCTGCGACGGAGGACCGCCGTGACCGTACCGTACTCGATCTTTTAAGTGATGCGGCAAGAAAAGACCTCTTTCCGGTCGGACGGCTCGACAAGGACACCGAAGGGCTGCTGCTGATTACGAACGACGGAGCCCTTTCCCACCGGCTGCTCTCTCCGAAATCGCATGTCTCGAAAGTGTATGAGGCCGTGATTGACGGAAAAGTGACAGAAGAAGATCGGCAGGCATTTGCCGAAGGGCTCGACATTGGGGACGACAAACCGACACTTCCGGCCGAGCTTACCATTCTGGAAACGACAGAAAAAGAGCCTGGCATTTTTGAAAGCCGGATCCGCATTACCATCTGTGAGGGCCGCTTCCACCAGATCAAGCGCATGTTTGAGAAGGTCGGAAAAACGGTCGTCTATTTGAAACGGCTGTCGATGGGGAGCCTGGAACTTGATCCGACGCTGCCAAAGGGCAGTGCCCGTCTCCTGACGCAGGAAGAAAAAGCGGCGCTTGGCATAGCGGACGCCGAAACACAGAAAGGAAAGTAAAGCATGCCTTTTTTACCAATTACAAGAGAAGAGATGAAGGAACGGGGAATCGAACAGTTTGACTTTGTCTATGTCATCGGAGATGCCTACGTGGACCATTCCTCATTCGGACCGGCAATCATCAGCCGTGTGCTCGAGGCGAACGGCTATTCCGTCGGCATCATCTCACAGCCGGACTGGAAGGACGAGAACAGCATTTCGATTTTCGGTGAACCGCGTCTTGGCTTTCTTGTCTCTTCCGGAAATATGGATTCCATGGTCAACCATTATACCGTGGCGAAAAAGCACCGAAAAACAGATGCCTTTACGCCGGGCGGTGTCATGGGAAAACGGCCGGACCGCGCGGTTACCGTGTACGGCAATCTGATCCGGAGAACGTATAAACATACACCGATGATCCTCGGCGGCATCGAGGCATCGCTCCGGCGCCTTTCGCATTACGATTACTGGTCTGACCAGGTGCGCCGCTCCGTCCTTCTCGATTCCGGTGCGGATCTGATTTCGTACGGAATGGGAGAACTTTCGATCGTAGCGATTGCAGATGCACTTGCGGCTGGCATTGACGTTCATGACATCACCTTTATTCCGGGAACCGTTTATCGGAGCAAAACGCTGGATCACCTGATTGACCCGGTGGTGCTGCCGTCATTCGAGGAGGTGCGGGAGAGCAAGCGGACGTATGCGGAGAGCTTTGCGATTCAGTATAAAAATACCGATGCCATCAATGCGAAGCCGATGGCAGAGCCGTATGAGGGCCAGGGCTACATTGTACAGAATCCGCCTTCCCGTCCTTTGACAGAGCAGGAGATGGATGATGTCTATGCGTTTCCATACATGCGCGCCTATCACCCAAGCTATGAAAAAGACGGCGGTGTGCCGGCGCTTGGGGAAATCAAATACAGTCTGACGAGCAACCGCGGCTGCTTTGGATCCTGCAGTTTCTGCGCGCTGACGTTCCACGAGGGACGCGTTGTGCAGACAAGAAGCCACGAATCCATTCTGGCGGAAGCGCGGCAGATGGTTCAGGAAAAAGAATTTAAAGGCTATATTCACGATGTCGGCGGCCCGACGGCGGATTTCCGCGGTCCGGCATGCAAAAAGCAGCTCACCAAAGGCGCCTGCCCGAACCGGAACTGTCTCTTCCCGGAGCCGTGTAAAAATATGGTGGCAGATCACAGAGATTATGTGAAGCTGCTGCTGGAATTAAAAGACATTCCGGGCGTGAAGAAAGTCTTTATCCGCTCCGGCATCCGTTTTGACTATGTCCTGGCCGATAAAGACCAGACGTTCCTTTCCGAGCTGGTAAAGGATCACGTCAGCGGTCAGCTCCGTGTTGCGCCGGAGCACGTTTCGAACCGTGTGCTTTCCTATATGGGAAAACCGCGCCACGAAGTATATCAGGAATTTATCCGCCGCTTCGATGCGTGCAACAAAAAGACGGGGAAGCAGCAGTACGCACTTCCGTATTTTATGTCGTCCCATCCGGGGTGTGACTTGGAGGATGCGGTGGAGCTTGCCGAGTACATCCGCGATATGGGATTTATCCCGGAGCAGGCACAGGACTTCTATCCGACGCCTTCCACACTTTCCACCTGTATGTACTATACCGGTCTTGACCCGCGGACGATGGATCCGGTTTACGTGCCGAAATCGCCGCATGAGAAGGCGATGCAGCGTGCGCTGATTCAGTACCGGAATCCGGAGAACTATGAGCTCGTCTGCGAGGCACTGCGCCGGACACACCGGGAGGATCTGATCGGATTCGGACCGAAATGTCTCGTACGGCCGAGAAAGATGGCCGGGGAGGCAGGAAAACCGTCAAGAGGAAAAGGGTCCAACGGAAAAGGCTTTGGCCAGAAGACGGCGAATGACCGTTCCGGACAGGGAAAAGCCAAAACAGGCGGACGGCCGAAAAAGACGCTCCGCAACGTGCACAAAAAGAAATAAACACGCAGAAGATAAGCGGGGATCTTATCGAAGAAGGGAAATGACAGAAGAATGAAGATCAGAAAAGGGGATTACGGCTATATCCGCCGGGAAAAGAAAAAAAGACTGCTTGTGACACTGGGACTGTTCGTCCTTCCGGCCATCGTTTTTATTGTCGGACTTGTGCTTGCAGACGGAAACAAGAACAACATTTTTACGGTTGTCGCCGTAGTAGGCTGTCTGCCGGGCTGCCGCGCCGCCGTCGGTTTTATCATGATGGTTATGCAAAAGCCAGTGGACAAAGCAGTGTACGATGCCATTGAGGCAAAAAAAGGAAAACTGCTGATGGGATATGAAATGTATATCACACAGGAAAAATCGAGTCTGATGATCGAAGCAGCGGCGTTCTGCGGTGAGGAGATCGCCTGCTACACCACGCGCGCCAAAGACCAGAAACAGATCGAGGACTGCACTACGTATCTGAACAAGATCATCCGTGCCAACGGCTACAAATGCCATGTGAAGATTTTTGATCGGGAAAAAGCGTTTCTGGAGCGCCTCGATTCCCTGAACCGCAACTACGATGAGCTGGAAAAGAGCGCCAGTGAAAACTTCAAACCGGATGAGCGGTACCCGGATCTGTCCCGCACGGAACTGGTGAAACACACGATGCTGGCGCTGGCACTGTAGGAGACCATTGCTATGAGAGAACTGACCGTGACAGAAAAAGACTGCGCGCAGCAGCTCATCAAATATCTGTCCAAATATATGGAGGAGGCGCCAAAGAGCTTCTTCTATAAAATGCTGCGAAAGAAAAACATTGTGCTGAACCAGAAAAAGGCGGACGGCAGTGAAAAGCTGAAAACAGGCGATACGATCCGGCTGTATCTGGCGGAAGAGACCATCGAAAAATTTCGGAAAACACTGGAAAAACCGGCGGCTGGAAAACAGGTAAAGTATCCGAAGCTGGATATCGTCTATGAAGACGAAAAAGTAATTTTCCTGAACAAGCCGGCAGGTGTCCTCTCACAGAAGGCGAAAGAGACGGATGTGAGCCTTACCGAAGCGCTCGGCGCCTATCTTTCGGAAAAAAATGCCGGGGAGGAGACCATGTTCCGCGCCGGACTCTGCAATCGTCTGGACCGGAATACCAGCGGTCTGATTCTTGCCGGAAAAACCGTTGCGGCGACGCAGCAGCTTTCAGAACTGATCGCAGAGCGGGCTGTTGGAAAATACTATCTGACGGTTGTAAAAGGAACCGTGACAGAGACAGAGCGGATACGCGGATATCTCACAAAAAATGAGAGGACAAACCGTGTTTCGATTCAGAGAGAGCAGCAGGGAGATGCTGTTTACATAGAAACCGCATACCGGCCGCTCTGTGCCGGAAGAGGCTGTACGCTGCTGGAGGTTGAGCTGGTGACCGGAAAGAGCCATCAGATCCGCAGCCATCTCGCGAGCATCGGTCATCCGCTTGCGGGAGATACGAAATACGGGGATGCGGAGTTTAACCGCCGCTTCCGGGAAAAATACGGACTGAAATACCAACTTCTCCATTCGTGGAAGGCGGTATTTCCAGAGCTTACGGGCACCTTATCGGATCTGTCCGGAAAAACCTTTACAGCGCCCCTGCCATCATCCGTGCGCCGGATTTTACAGGGAGAACATTTGACGGGAGAAGGATTATGAGCCGAAAAGACAACGAAAAGAAAGAAACAAAACCAAGAAAAACGGAGGAGACGAGCATCGGACGGGAAATCTGGGAATATGTAAAAATGATCGCCATTGTCGTGGCAGTCGTTGTTTTTGTGGAGCAGGTCATTGTCATCAACGCAAGAATCCCATCTCCTTCCATGGAAAACACGATTATGACCGGAGACCAGATCTTCGGTAACCGCCTTGCTTATGTAAAGAGCGATCCGCAGCGGTATGACATCGTTATTTTCTATTATCCGGACGACGAGAAGCAGAAGTTTATCAAGCGCGTCATCGGACTGCCGGGAGAGACGGTTACGATCCGCGACGGAAAGGTGTATATCAACGATTCCACCGAGCCGCTGCGCGATGATTTCTGCCCGGAAACACCGGTCGGCGATTTCGGACCGTATGAGGTGCCGGAGGGCTGCTACTTTATGCTCGGCGACAACCGGAACGTATCAAAGGATTCCCGCTACTGGCTGAATCCGTACGTAGAGAAAGACAAGATCATCGGCAAGGCCTTTCTGCGCTACTGGCCGCTGAACAAAATTTCTCTGATTGAATAAGAACAGAACGAAGACGAGGACAGGAATTATGGCATGGACATCGAGGGGACTCCGCGGATCAACGTTGGAGGAAATGATCAACCGCACAAACGAGCAGTACCGTGACAAGCATCTGGCACTGATCCAGAAGGTGCCGACGCCGATCACCCCGATCAAAATAGATAAGGAGAGCAGACACATCACGCTGGCTTATTTTGAAAAGAAGAGTACCGTTGATTACATCGGCGCTGTACAGGGCATTCCCGTCTGCTTCGATGCCAAAGAGTGCAAAACGGATTCCTTTCCGCTCGCAAACATCCACGAGCACCAGGTCACGTTTATGAAAGATTTCGAGCAGCAGGGGGGGATTTCCTTCCTGCTGCTGTATTTTACGGCGCGGGACGAATATTATTACCTGCGGTATGAGACGATGAAAACCTTCTGGGACCGCGGACAGAACGGCGGAAAGAAGCATTTTTCCTACACCGAGCTTGAAACGTCATTCTTCCTTCCCAGAACGGGAAGCAGCGTTCTCGTCCCGTACCTGAACGGAATCCAGAAGGATCTGGAGATACGGGATTCGAAAGCGGATTAAAATTTTGAGTTGACAGGGAAAATGTTTTCCGATATACTAACCATAGTTTTAAATTCAATATGGTAATATGGTAGTGAACTAAAGCGAAAAAGTGAGGACAACAAAACATGGATCGATTAATTCATACCCCGGAAGGCGTCCGGGATGTCTACAATCAGGAATGTACGAAAAAATTATACCTGGAGAATCAGATTGAGCAGGTATTTCATGCGTTTGGATATCAGGATATTGAAACACCGACGTTCGAGTTTTTTGATGTATTCGGAAGAGAAGTGGGAACAACACCGTCCCGCGAGCTCTACAAATTCTTTGACCGCGACGGCAACACCCTTGTGCTCCGTCCGGACTTTACCCCGTCGATTGCACGCGCAGCCTCCATGTATTTCATGGAAGAGACGATGCCGATCCGCCTTTGCTACAGAGGAAGCAGCTTCGTCAACAGCAGCAGCTATCAGGGCCGCTTAAAAGAGTCCACCCAGATGGGCGTCGAGCTCTTAAACGATGATTCCGCAATGGCAGACGCAGAGATCATTGCGATGACCGTAAAAGTTATGCTGGATGCCGGTCTTACCGATTTCCAGATCAGCATCGGCCACGTAGGTTTCTTCCAGGCGCTCTCCGAGGAAGCTGCGCTCGCCGAGGATGTTCTGAACGAATTAAAAGAACTGATTTCCATTAAAACCACGCCACCCTTTCCGAAGCATTTGCACCCTCACCGGTATTTTTATATTCCATATAACGGGCGGTTTCTTCATTAGACTGCTTACCCCAATTGTGCCATCCGGCAAGAACAATATGTTTCCCCAATTCACATTCTATAAATAAAGTATAAGCATATGGACGCCAAGGACGACCTAAATACACTTTATCCACTCCCGGTTCTGCCGTCAGCTTACAGTGCTTAAAGACATATCCATATTTAGCCTCTTTCGGAGTGGAAGCAGCCGTTACATACGAATTGCGTTTACTGTGAATAATACAATCTTCAAATAAAGCGGTGGAAGGACCGAAAATAAAGTCGGTAGTACCATCAATATAACAATCCTTGAAATAAAGACGGGTAAATTTAGCACCGGTATAAATAGTGTCCTGATTGCCCAAGATACGACAATTGATAAATTTCAAACGGTCACCTTCCGTATGTAAAGCTACCGCCTGTCCCAACTGAGCCGCATTGTTCTCAATAGTCAAATTTTTAAAAGTGATATCACTGCCCTCTACCTTCACCGTATAAGTGCGGAAAGTACCCATTTTATTTATATTCGCATGATCATCATAAGTAATAATCGTCTTATCACGATCTTCACCTATAATATCTATATTTTCCACCCATGAAGGAACAATCACTTTCTCCTTGTATACTCCGTTCTTCACATAGATCGTAACAGTATAATCCATGAAAGCCCGCGCACTCTCTATAGCCTCCTGCAAAGTACGAAAATTCCCCGTTCCATCACGTGAGACTACAATTGTATCCTGACGTTCCTGAGCCCATGCTGCGCTTACAACAGACAATAGCAACAATAATCCTAAAACTTTCCTCATCGTATCACCTCCTATTATTCACATGCAGTTCCACAACTGTTTTTCTGAAACAAACGTTCCCATTCCAGACTGGCCATAATAAACGGACCTACTGCCTTCGCATCATTAGAACGTATTTTTTCAGTTATATAATAATTATAATCTCCGGTACGATACACCGGCTTGCCTCCCAAACCTGCAACAGCACAACCTTTAGTAATAGAAACCACACCTCTATCATCCACTTCTATAAATTGGGTCAAAAGCCCTTCATATCCCTTTTTAGCCACTTCCATGTACGAAGGACAAATATATCCCTTACGTAACGCTTTCAACAGAGTATATACAAACATGGTAGAACAAGAGGATTCCAGATAATTCCCCTCATCCCCGCTTCTGTCAATTACCTGATACCATACCCCTGTTGCTGGATCTTGAGTACGTTTAATCTGGGCAGCCAGTTTATTCAATATTTCGATAACAGATTCACGTCCGGCTTCGTGTTCCGGTATAAAATCGAGTACATCCACACAAGCCATTGCATACCATCCCATGGCGCGTCCCCAACAGTGTTGCGACCACCCGGTAGTTTTATCCGCCCACTTTTCACGCTTGCTCACATCACATGCATGACGGTATAGATCAGTCTTCGGATCATAATTATGGCGGGCCACTGTGACAAACTGATTGATAATATCAGCATAATCATTCACACGGTTGTTACGGTAAGCATACTCCGCATAAAATGGTTGCCCCATATAAAGCCCATCCAGCCACATCTGATTCTCATAAATCTTCTTGTGCCAGAAACCGCCATCGGCATTACGAGGATGCGTATCCAACTGACTGCGCAACAAATCCAATGCTTTCTTGTATTTCTCGTCCTTAGTCTGCTCATAAATACGGAAAAGCATCTTGCCGGAATTCAGACGGTCAATATTATATTCCTCCAGTTTATAAGTTTCGATAGAGCCATCCTGATGAATCATTGTATCAGCATAAGCCACAGCATAATCAAAAAACTTTTTATCACCGTATGCATCATATACATCCAGCATAGCTTGAAGTTCCAGGCCATGACAGTAATCCCACTTCAAACGGGTCTGAAAATCCAATTGCCAAGATTCGGGACAACGCACCATTTCTGATTCCGCCATACGTACAGACCAAGGCTTATTACCACAAACCTGCTGAGCCATGCCCATCAAAGGAACAGCCGCAAGCAAACCGGACACAATAATTTTACAAATAGAATTCTTTTTCATGAAGACACTTATTTTTAGTATTAGACCTATTTATTTTATGAAACAAAAGTAGTATTTTCCTCGAAAAGCAGTGTGCACTTTTCAACCTACTAAGTGTATTATTTGGTATTCGTGTGCGAAAACGGTTATTTTTGTGCACGATAACGATAAAAATCGTTCAAAAATTGTCTTTTTACTAATTATTATGTCTTTCAGGTTTGATAAGTTGAGAAAAGGTTTTATTTTTGGGGCAGTTTTTAATTTATACTATTGTAGAAAACACAGTCATTTACTATTAATTCACAAGAGAATGGAACAAGTTTTTAGTTATATCATCGGTTTAGGAGCAGCGGTGATGATGCCTATAATTTTTACAATCTTAGGCGTTTGTATCGGAATCAAATTCAGCAAAGCATTAAAAAGCGGTTTGTTGGTAGGTGTTGGTTTCGTTGGTCTATCAGTGGTTACCGCACTTCTGACCAGCAGTCTGGGTCCGGCCTTAAGCAAAGTGGTCGAAATATATGGCCTGCAACTGAAAGTATTCGATATGGGATGGCCTGCTGCTGCAGCCGTAGCTTATAACACTTCCGTAGGGGCATTCATCATTCCGGTATGTCTGGCCGTTAACATCTTAATGTTATTGACTAAAACCACCCGTACGGTTAATATTGATTTATGGAACTATTGGCATTTCGCTTTTATCGGAGCCGTAGTTTATTTTGCAACAGATAGTATTTTGTGGGGATTCTTCGCAGCTGTTATCTGTTATATCATCACATTAATCTTAGCAGATTACACAGCAGACAAATTTCAAGGTTTCTATGATAAAATGGAAGGTATTTCTATTCCGCAGCCCTTCTGTGCAGGTTTCGTACCATTCGCTCTCATTATAAATAAGGTATTGGACAAAATTCCCGGATTTGAAAAGCTGAACATTGATGCGGAAGGTATGAAAAAGAAATTCGGTTTATTAGGCGAACCTCTCTTCTTGGGTATCCTGGTAGGATGTGGCATCGGTGCATTATCTTGCAAGAACGGACAAGAAATAGTAGACAAGATTCCTTATATTCTAGGTTTAGGTATCAAGATGGGAGCAGTAATGGAGTTGATTCCCCGTATTACCAGCCTGTTCATCGAAGGGTTGAAACCTATTTCGGACGCTACCCGCGAACTGATCGCCAAGAAGTTTAAGGGTGCTGTAGGCTTAAATATCGGTATGAGTCCTGCCTTGGTGATCGGACATCCGGCCACGTTGGTTGTATCATTACTATTAATCCCTGTTACTATCTTATTGGCAGTGGTGCTTCCGGGCAATGAATTCTTGCCATTGGCTTCATTAGCTGGCATGTTCTATGTATTCCCATTGATATTACCTATCACAAAAGGAAATGTAGTAAAGACTTTCATCATTGGTTTTGTTGTGCTGGCCATCGGTCTGTATTTTGTAACAGATCTGGCTCCTTATTTCACCAAAGCAGCACATGATGTATACGCCAAGACACAAGATGCTGCCGTAAACATCCCGTCTGGTTTTGAAGGTGGTGCGTTGGATTTTGCTTCAAGTCCTTTCTCATGGGCTATTTTCCATTTGACTTATTCATTCAAATGGATTGGTTCCGGAATTTTAGTACTGATAACACTATTCTTAATGGTGCTGAACCGTCGTTCTATCATTAAATACCAGAAAACAATGAAAAATTAAAATTTAAAGATAATGATTATGAAAAAATTAGCAATTGCAATGATGCTGAGTGTTTCTGCCTTGGCAGCTTCAGCTCAAGTAAATTACAAAGTACAGACCGCTTGCCATCCGCAAGATGTGAAACACTATGATACAGAACGTCTGCGTAGTTCATTTATGATGGAAAAGGTGATGGCGCCGGATGAAATCAATGTTACATACACCCTTTACGACCGTCTTATTTACGGAGGAGCTATGCCGGTAAACAAAATTTTGAAGCTGGAAACTTTCCGTGAACTGGGTCCGGAAATCACTTACTTCCTTGAACGGCGTGAACTAGGAGTCATCAATGTAGGCGGTGATGGCGTAGTTACTGTAGACGGTAAAGAATATCCTATGAAATACAAGGAAGCCCTCTATGTAGGTTGCGGGAATAAAGAAGTTACTTTTAAAAGTAATGACGCTGCCAAACCGGCTAAATTCTATATCAATTCGGCACCGGCTTACAAGCCATACGTTACTCAATTGATCACTACCGACGCCAAGCTTCAAAAAGCAAATCCTAAACAGTATGCTTTAGCTATCTCAGATCATTATGGAAAAATGGAAGATAGCAACGACCGTATTGTAAATCAGTTAATTGTAAAAGATGTATTGGAAAGAGTGAAAAACGGTGGTACAAACCAATTACAGATGGGACTTACTGAACTGGCTCCGGGTTCTGTATGGAACACCATGCCGGCCCATACACATACCCGTCGTATGGAAGCCTACTTCTATTTCAACCTGCCTGAAGGAAATGCCATTTGCCACCTGATGGGCGAACCGCAAGAAGAGCGTCTGGTATGGTTACACAATGAACAAGCTATCACTTCTCCCGAATGGTCTATCCATGCCGCTGCAGGTACCAGCAACTATACCTTTATTTGGGGTATGGGAGGTGAAAACCTGAAATACAGTGACAAGGATGAAATAAAATACACAGATATGAGATAAGTAGAATGGTACACACCATTACTCATTAACTCTTGTCATTCTGAATGTTGCAAGAAATCAACTCGTTTTCAGTTTTTTTTGCGACATTCAGAATGATTTTTTTAGAAATCTTACCATTGTACCGATTTATACAGGCTTTCCACCAATTTTTGCATAGAGAATAGGTACAGAATGGTTATTTTTGCGTCTAATAAGAAAAACATAATTAAATCTATTATCATGAGTACATTTCAAAAAGTAGGTGAGAAGATGACAAACTTCAGATGGATAATCTGTGGTCTGCTATTCTTTGCCACTACAGTCAATTACCTCGACCGTCAGGTGCTTTCACTAACCTGGAAAGACTTCATTGCTCCGGAATTTCACTGGACGGATTCGAATTACGGAGATATCACAGCTATTTTCTCTATAGTGTATGCCATTGCCAACCTGTTCGCCGGTCGTTTCATTGACTGGATGGGAACTAAAAAAGGTTATCTCTGGGCTATCTTTGTCTGGTCCTTAGGAGCTTGTCTTCATGCATTGTGCGGTTGGGCAACCGAAGAAACATTAGGTATTCATAACGCAGAAGAGATGCTTTCTGCAACAGGAGCCGTCGCTTCAACTATCGCTATTACCAGCGTTTATTACTTTATCGCTGCCCGAATCGTATTAGGTGTAGGTGAGGCAGGAAACTTCCCAGCAGCTATTAAGGTAACAGCCGAATATTTTCCGAAAAAGGACCGTGCATATTCCACTTCCATCTTTAATGCAGGTTCTACAGTAGGTGCTTTAGCCGCTCCGATCACTATTCCTCCTTTGGCACGTTATTTCCAAAGTATTGGTGTGGGCAACGGATGGGAAATGGCTTTCATCGTTATCGGTGGTTTAGGATTCATTTGGATGGGACTTTGGATGTTCCTCTATAAGAAACCCAATGTCAACCCTCGCGTGAATGCTGCCGAACTGGAATATATCGAACAAGACAACAACAATCCTGAAGAATCAGCAGAACAACAAGCTGCTGCCAACGACTTCGACAACAAGAAGATTTCATTCTTGCAATGTTTCAAATTTCCCCAAACATGGGCTGTATTTGTCGGTAAGTTCATGACTGATGGCGTATGGTGGTTCTTCCTGTTCTGGACTCCGGCATATATTTCGGATGTATACGGTTTCGCTTCAGATACGGGTACCGCACAAATGTTGATTTTCGTATTATATGCTATTACCATGTTATCTATTTATGGTGGTAAGTTACCTACTATTATCATTAATAAAACAGGTAAGAATCCATATGCAGCCCGTATGCAGGCTATGCTTATCTTTGCCTTGTTCCCACTGCTGGCATTGTTTGCCCAACCTTTAGGCAATTATTCATATTGGTATCCTATCATTATTATCGGTATTGCAGGTGCGGCACACCAATCATGGTCTGCTAATATTTATTCTGTAGTAGGTGATATGTTCCCCAAAAGCACCATCGCTACTATCGTAGGTATTGGTGGTATGGCAGGTGGTATAGGTTCATTCTGTATTAATATGGGATCTGGCAGACTGTTTGACTATGCAGCAGAAACGAATATGACTTTTATGGGATTCGAAGGAAAACCTGCCGGCTACTTCATCATATTCTGTGTATGTGCCGTAGCTTATTTGGTTGGTTGGATTATCATGAAAGCATTGGTCCCCAAATACAAACCGGTTGATGCCTAATTAAAGAATTCACCACAGACTACACACCTAAGTAGCCTGTGGTATTTTTTTCCCTAATAAATAGTTTTCAGAAGATATTGATAGATAGAATTATGACTTAATATTTCAGGGACTCCTGTGATAAAAAGCTGCTTGCGTGCACGCGTTAAAGCGACATTCAGCTTACGGTCAATCTGTACACCGTCCTCTTCTGTCAGGTTGGGCAGAAACCTTAATTGATAGAGGTGATTCACACAAAAAGAATAAATAATGACATCACGTTCGCTGCCCTGATACCGTTCCACAGTGTCAATGGAAATCCTACTCAAAGCAGGAATAGCCAATGCCTGAAGCTCTTTACGTATCAAAGCAATCTGACTTCGATAAGGAGTAATGACCCCTAACGTTCGATTCGGATCAAATTCCTCTTCATGAGCCAGATACACCTCTTTGGCTAAACCGGCGACAATCTGTGCCTCATATCTGTTTGTTTTTCCGGAAACACTCTCCAAATCTTGCTTCGAAGGGATAAAACGTACCGGAGCCTCTATGTGCTCCAACTGATGAGGTAATCCCAAAGCCTCCAATTTTCCGGCATAAAATGCTTTATTGGGAAAAAAAGCCACTCCCGGATGCATACGCCCCTGACGGCAAAGCATATCTATCGCTTTAGGAGATTCTTCTTTTAAATGAAAACGATAAAGCCGCTCAAACAGAGAATCTTTTAAATTAAAAAGTCCGGCTTCCCTAAGTCCCTCATCATGCACTTCAGAATGTCCGCTATTCTGCAAAATAACGGCAGGCAACTGTTTATGATCACCTATCAGGATAAATTTACCCACTGCATTTCTTTCATCGGCAAACTTGGCACACAGAATACCCAACAATTGGGGTTCTAATATTTGGGTGGCTTCATCCACTATGGCTACATCAAAACGTTTTAATTTAAAAAGTTCAGCTTTAGCCGCAATAGAGGCCACGGTTCCAACATATACTCTGCAATCTGCCATACGGATATTCACCTCTCTCCTACTGTTACATTCCGCCAATATATTCTCCAACAGATGTCCTCTAAAACGTACATCACAGGAAAGCTCACTTCCCACCCGTATATAATCTATACAGGGGGTGATAGAGGACAGTGACTGACAAATTTCATCAACAGCCCGGTTGGTATAAGCCAGTAACAATATCTGCATAGATGATGCTGCATAGAAATGTTCCACCATTCTACGCAACGCCCTCGAAGTCTTTCCTGTTCCGGGAGGTCCCACCAGAAGAAAATAATCACGGGCCGACTCAGCTTTCAACGCCACCCTCTCAAAATCATCACCGGTCAGCGCTATAGCTTCATCAAAAGACGAATCAAAGCGGGGAGGCCGTTGTCCCAGCAATAATTCCCGTCTTTCCGTATTCGCATCCAGAAAAGCGGAGAGTCCCAAATACATACTGCGAAATGTAGTATCCATCGTATCATGTTCTACAGCATAACGACTGTCCGGAGAAAAAACGGAAGCATTACGTTGGGTAGCACGTAAACGAATACGCAATTCTGTATCTGTAATCTGCTCAATATTACCCTTAAAAACCATTTTATTGGTCGCATTATCCAAGTCATTATTACGCTCATACAACACAACCACATCTCCTGTACGGAAATTGGGAAGAAACATTTCATCATATTGCGGAATAGACAAAAGTATATAAGCCTTATGAGCCTGTGATGCCCTATTTTCCATTATCTGCAAATCATATAATATCTCTCCCGCCTCACGTTTCTCATCCAGTGTACTCAGCCAAAGAGCTGAAGCCCCTGCACGTCCTTCATAATCCACATCTCCCGATTTGGAGGTATAAAGTTCTTTTGTAA